>OFFG01000079.1_pt1 | contig 91008 bp, 82 predicted proteins | sample 1521331 | NCBI WGS metagenome assembly OFFG01 (sample SAMEA3504129, study PRJEB24116) | mouse gut metagenome | biome: mouse gut; feature: mouse-associated habitat; material: faeces | place: Denmark | collected 2011 | reverse complement strand
CACACAAATTTGTGCTTGCGCCCAAATTTGCAGACTGAGCAGGAATGGGGGATTATTATGAAACAATTTGACGTGATCGCATTAGGAGAGCTGTTGATCGATATGACGGATAACGGCGTATCGGGGCAGGGCAATACACTTTTCGAGGCCAATCCGGGCGGAGCGCCCTGTAATGTGCTGGCCATGCTGACGAAGCTTGGCCATAAGACGGGCTTTATCGGCAAGGTGGGAGAGGATCTGTTCGGCCGGAAACTGAAAGCCGTGCTGGAAGAAGTGGGCATCGACACCGCCAGTCTGTGTGTGGACAAAGATGCCAGAACCACCCTTGCCTTTGTGGAGACGAAAGAAGACGGCGACAGGGATTTCTCCTTCTACCGCAATCCGGGTGCGGATATGCTGCTTCGCAAAGACGATATCCGGACGGAGCTTCTTGCACAGACGAAGCTGTTCCATTTCGGCACCCTTTCCATGACCCATGATGCGGTGCGGGAGGCTACGAAGTTCGCTGTGGAATATGCGAAGGAGCAGGGAGCGGTGATCTCCTTTGACCCGAACATCAGGGAGCCGCTGTGGGAGTCCATGGATCTGGCGAGAGAGCAGGTGGAATACGGGCTTGGCATGTGCGATATCTTAAAGATTTCCGACAACGAGATCGTATGGCTGACCGGGGAAGAGGATTACAGCGTGGGCGTTAAGAAGATCAGGGAGCAATATGACATACCGTTGATTCTTGTTTCCATGGGAAAAGAGGGAAGCCGGGCTTATTATAAAGACATCATGGTGGAGAAGGCTGCTTTCGTGCAGAAGAATACCATCGAGACGACGGGCGCAGGGGATACCTTTATGGCCTGTGTGCTCCACAAGGTGCTGGATGCCGGTCTGGAGGCCTTTACGGAGGAACAGCTGGAGGAGATGCTGACCTTTGCCAATGCGGCGGCGTCCCTGATCACCACCAGGAAAGGCGCGCTGCGGGTGATGCCGGAAGAGAGTGAGATTCGGGAGATGGCGGGATCCAGGCCGTAAACGGGACAATTTGGGATTAAGCCGGACGGGATATGCATATTTTCCTGTCCGGCTGTTTTTGTCTGTGACACAATGTGAAAAAGCACCGCATTCCCGGCAGGATGCGATGCTTTAAATCTCTTGAAAGCAGGACGTTTCGCTCACATTACTCAATCGTCCGAATATCATACGGCGTCGTCTGGTATACGTAATAATTTAACCAGTTGGAATACAACAGCTGTCCGGTGGAGCGCCAGTTGACGATGGGTGGATTTTCCGGATTATCATCCGGGAAATAGTTGACCGGTATGGCCGGATTCATGCCTTTGTTCAGATCCCGGTAATATTCCTGCGCCAGCGTATCGGCATCGTATTCCGGATGACAGGTGACGAAGAAATGTCTGCTGTCGGTCGTCTTGACGATGGTGACACCGGCTTCGTCGGATATGGCCATCAACTCCAGATTGGGAACAGAGGCGATCTTCTCGGCCGTGATGCCCATGGCACGGGACTGGGGAGCATAGAAAATATCATCAAATCCCCGGAAAAGCGGAGAATTTCTCTTAAGGATCCTGTGGGAGTAGACGCCGGACAATTTGGTGTCCAGGTCGTAGCGGTCCAGTCCGTAGAAGTAATAGAGGCCTGCAAAAGCACCCCAGCACAGATGAAGCGTGCAGTGGACATGCTTTTTGCCCCAGGCCATAATGGTACACAATTCATCCCAGTAGGTGACATCTTCAAACCTTACATAGTCCAATGGTGCGCCGGTGATGATCATGCCATCATATTTGCGGTCCTTTACCTGATCAAAAGTTGTATAGAAGGATTCCAGATGATTGGAATCCGTGTGCTGCGGTATGTAACTGGCTGTCTGCAGGAATTCCACATTGACTTGCAGCGGCGTATTGGATAGCTTGCGAAGAAGCTGTGTCTCTGTCACAATCTTGGTTGGCATCAGATTGAGGATCAGTACATTTAAGGGACGGATATCCTGATGCATGGCGCGGTATTCTGTCATAACGAAAATATTTTCCCGCTCGAGTGTGGTTGTTGCCGGTAGAGAATCTGCTACTTTGATGGGCATAATGTTAATCCTCACATTTTTATTTTTTGAAATATCCATGTCTTACAGTATGTTATTATTTACGATTCCAAAGCCGTTCACAATAACTATAGTAAACATATGTTGTTAACTATAAAATAACTAATGTAAATATAGCATAAAAAAAGCTATCATGCAATAATTGCACATTTGCGTAAAATAGGCTATAATAAATATGGATTACGGTTTGAGCCGGCAAAGATACGGAGGACGATCATGGAGACTGCATATCAGAAAGTGAAAGTACATAATGAGCTGGAGTGGTGTCAGGTAACGGATCTTTCTACTAAGGAGAAGATAGAGAAGTTACTGCTCAAACACAGAGTCTCTTATTTTGTGAAGTGGGAGAAGCCGAAGCTCTTTTCCAACGATAAATTCGGCACTTGTATTTTTTGTGTGAACCAGCTGCAGAAAGAGACGGCCGAGGAAGCGATCGCAGAGCTGGCGGACGAGATCAGGGGAAAGATCAGGTTTATTAACCGCAAGGTGGACAAGACTTTTTATTAGAAAGAAGAGTAGATGGCGGATGAGCAATTGTGATACCTGCAGTAATTATCAGTATGATGAAGATTACGAGTGTTATGTTTGCATGGTGGATCTGGATGAGGACGATATGGGACGATTCCTGCGGGGCGGTAATTTTGAATGCTCCTTTTATCAGCTGGATAATGAATATCTGGTAGTCAGGAAGCAGATGTGAGATATTGGTCATAAAGATCAATACGGTCGTCGGCGAATGCGAAATAACATCTGTAATTCTAATGCGATTGGCAGCGGATACAAGATATCGTCATTCATAAGTTCGATATGGACAGGTGAGCGTCCGGTTAATTTCCGGATTATAATAATATCCTCAGAAGGTAGATTATATCAATCTGCTGTTCTGAGGATATTTTATATTGCCAATGAAGAATTACAGCTGTTTTTTGTGTTGCAACCGGAAGTTATGCAGCTGTTTCTTTGTGTTATCGCAGCTGTATGGCTATTTTGCTTTGGGACGTCTGGATTTGCCGTCTTTCTTTTTTAAATTCTTCTGGGCGGTGGACAGCATCAACTTGATTCGATTGAGCTGATTGACTTCGCTGGCTCCCGGATCGTAGTCAATTGCCACGATATTGGAGAGCGGGTAGCGTTTGCGCAGTTCCTTGATCACTCCTTTACCAACAACATGGTTGGGCAGACAGCCAAAGGGCTGTGCACAGACGATGTTGTTGACGCCGCTTTGGATCAATTCGATCATTTCCCCGGTTAGAAACCATCCTTCTCCGGTCTGATTACCGATATTAACGATTGGTCTGGCATATTCCACCAGTTGATAAATACTTACCGGCGGTGAAAAATGTCTGCTCTTTTCGAATGCTTTGGCAGCCGAACTCCGCATCTTTTCAAGCGTCCAGATACCGGTTCTGGCGAAAAGAGCCGCTTTTCTGGAAGTACCCAGATATTCAGCCTTATAAATCTGGTTATAGAAGCAGTAGAGCATGAAATCCAACAAGTCAGGGACTACGGCCTGAGCTCCTTCGCTCTCCAGCAGTTCAACCAGATGATTGTTGGCGGCAGGAGCAAATTTTACGAGGATTTCGCCTACGATACCCACTCGGGGTTTGATCAGATCCTCATGGATGGGAACGGCATCGAAATCCCGTATGATCTGCCGGCACATCTTACAGAAGGTAAGGTAATTCATGTGTTTTCCGGATACAAAACGGCGGCATTTATCCACCCACTCCCGATGAAGTCTGTCTACAGAACCCGGTTCTTTCTCATATGGGCGCATTCGATAGACGCAGCGCATAAAAATATCCCCGAATAGAGCGCTGTAAGCGGCGCGCGTAAGCAGTTCGGCATTCAAATGGAAACCAGGATTGCTTTCTATGCCGGCCAGATTTAATGAGATGACAGGAATCTGCGGCATACCGGCTTTTTCCAGGGCACGTCTGATGAAGCCGATATAGTTGGTGGCACGGCATCCTCCGCCGGTCTGTGTCATGATTACGGCGGTTTTATTCAGATCGTATTTCCCTGACAACAGGGCATCCATGATCTGTCCCACAACGATAAGGGAAGGATAACAGGCGTCATTATTCACATATTTTAATCCCACGTCTACGGCATGCCTGTTATCGTTGTCAAGTACTTCGAAATGGTATCCACAGGCTTGGAAACCTGCCTGCAGGATATCAAAATGTATAGGTGACATCTGCGGGCAAAGGATCGTGTAATCTTTTCGCATTTCTTCGGTGAAAGGGACTTTCGTAATGGCGCTGGAATGGATCGTGCGCTGTTTGCCTTTCTGTTCTCGCACCTTGATGGCGGAGAGCAGGGAACGGATACGAATTCTGGCGGCTCCCAGATTGTTCACTTCGTCAATCTTCAGACAGGTATAGATCTTGTCGGAGCCGGATAATATATCGTTGACCTGATCCGTGGTGACGGCATCCAACCCACAGCCAAAGGAATTGAGCTGAATCAGGTCAAGATCGTTTCTCGTCTTTACATAACTGGCAGCGGCATATAATCTGGAATGGTACATCCACTGGTCAGAAACGATCAGCGGCCGTTCCGGCTGCGCCAGATGGGATATGGCATCTTCCGTCAGCACTGCAAGGCCGTAGGAATTGATCAGCTCCGGAATGCCGTGGTTGATCTCCGGGTCGACATGATAAGGCCTGCCGGCCAGTACGATGCCGCGTTTGTGGTTTTCTTCCATGAAGCGCAGGACTTCTTCGCCTTTGCTCCGCATATCCTGTCTGGCCTGTTCCAGCTCGGTCCATGCCTCCTGCGCTGCATCTATTACCGCCGTGACAGGAAGATCCTGAAACTCTCTGGTGAGTGCGGAGGTGACCGTCTGCAGATCCCGGAAGGACATAAAAGGGTTGCGGAACGGAACTTCGCCGCGTCCGATCTGTTCTACATTATTTTTGATATTTTCCGAATAGGAAGTGACGATCGGACAATTGTAGTGATTGTTCGCGTCATGAAACTCATCGCGCTCGTAGAAGAGCGCCGGGTAGAAGATAAAATCTACCTTTTGGCTGATCAGCCATGCCACATGTCCATGTGCCAGCTTCGCGGGATAGCATTCCGATTCACTGGGGATGGATTCAATCCCCAACTCATAGATCCTGCGGTTGGAGCTGGGCGAGAGCACAACGCGAAAGCCCAGCTTCGTAAAGAAGGTGAACCAGAATGGATAATTTTCATACATATTCAGAACACGCGGAATACCGACGGTACCTCTCGGAGCCAGGTCGGGAGACAGCGGTTCATAGGAAAAGAGCCTTTTTTGCTTGTATTCATAAAGGTTCGGCATTCCGTTCTCACTGCGGGATCTGCCGATGCCGCGTTCACAGCGGTTGCCGGAGATATACTGGCGTCCGCCTGTAAATTTATTGATGGTGAGCCGGCAGTTATTCGTACAGCCTTTGCACTTTGCCATACTGGTTTCAAACTGCAGGTTCATGATCTGTTCGATGGTCAGCATGGAAGTGCATGCACCTTCCCGATAACGTTCCCGGGCGATCAGTGCAGAGCCGAAGGCACCCATAATACCGGCGATATCAGGCCGAATAGCCTGGCAGTCCGCGATTTTTTCGAAGCTGCGGAGCACGGCGTCGTTGTAGAAAGTGCCGCCCTGCACCACGATGTTCCGGCCCAGTTCTGTGGCATCGGAAACCTTGATCACCTTAAACAGCGCGTTTTTGATCACGGAATAAGCAAGTCCGGCGGAAATATCGGAGACGGATGCTCCTTCTTTCTGGGCCTGTTTCACCTTGGAATTCATGAATACGGTGCATCGGGTTCCCAGATCGATGGGATGCTCGGCAAACAGCGCGGCTTTGGCGAAATCTTCCACATTGTAATTTAAGGATTTGGCAAAAGTCTCTATAAAGGAACCGCATCCGGAGGAACACGCTTCGTTGAGCTGTACGCTGTCTACCGTCTGGTTTTTGATCTTGATGCATTTCATATCCTGGCCGCCGATATCCAGGATACAGTCTACTTCCGGATCAAAGAAAGCGGCTGCATAGTAATGTGCCACTGTCTCCACTTCACCGTCATCCAGCAGAAAAGCAGCTTTCATCAGAGCTTCACCGTAGCCGGTGGAGCAGGAGCGGACGATCTGAACATCCGCAGGCAGAAGCGCATAGATTTCTTTCAGGGAACGGATGGCGGTTTTTAAAGGGCTTCCGTCATTGCTGCTGTAGAAAGAGTAAAGCAGTGAGCCGTCCTCGCTCACCAGGGCCACTTTGGTAGTAGTGGAACCGGCATCGATACCAAGAAAGCATTTACCTTTGTAGGTGGACAGGTCAGAAGTAGCTACATGGTGTGCGGAGTGTCTGCTGCGGAAGGTATTATATTCTTCCTGGGAAGCGAACAGAGGCTCCATACGTTCCACTTCGAATTCCATCTTAATATCGGCAGAAAGCTTTTCCACCATTTCTTCCATGCTGTAGAAAGTCTCTTCCTTCGCATTCAGCGCAGAACCGATGGCGGCGAACAGATGAGAATCGTCAAGATCGATAATATGATCTTCATCCAGCTTCAGGGTACGGATGAAGGATTGTTTTAATTCCGACAGAAAGTGCAGTGGACCGCCCAGAAAAGCGACGTGGCCACGGATTGGTTTGCCACAGGCAAGACCGCTGATGGTCTGGTTTACTACCGCCTGGAAAATGGAAGCGGATAAATCTTCTTTCGTGGCGCCTTCATTGATCAGGGGCTGGATGTCAGATTTGGCAAAAACACCGCATCTTGCTGCGATCGTATATAGAGAATGATAGTTTCGTGCATAGGCATTCAGTCCGGGCGCGTCTGTCTGCAGCAGGGCGGCCATCTGATCGATGAAAGAACCTGTGCCTCCGGCGCATATACCGTTCATACGCTGTTCTACGTTACCGTTTTCAAAATAAATTATTTTGGCGTCTTCACCGCCCAGCTCGATCGCCACGTCGGTGACGGGGGCGAAGGTCTGCAGGGAAGTGGAAACAGCAATGACCTCCTGGACGAAGGGAACCTGCAGGTGATTGGCAAGGGTCAGACCGCCGGAACCGGTGATCATCGGGTGGATGGTCAGATTGCCCAGCATGTCATATGCCTTCTGTAATAGACCGGATAAGGTCTCTCTTATGTTTGCAAAGTGCCTTTGATAGTCGGAGAAGAGTATTTGCTGCCGCTGATCGAGAACAGCGATCTTTACGGTTGTAGAACCGATATCAATACCAAGAGTATACTGCATCTCACTCATTTCAGATCTCACTCCTTATCTTTGATTAGTCTCTCGGAATCCTGTCTGCATTTGCTATATAAACTGCTATATAAATAAGTAGAGCTGCTCTGACAGACTCTGTCATTATACGACACCATTTTGTAAAAAGCAATTGGCTAATTGTTGGTAAAGTGTTAAGATTTCAGGATGTATTTATAAAATTTTCATGACTTATGCATTTTTGAAAGCAGTATCGTTTACTTTTAAAATAAGGAATGTTAAAATGTATTCAGTGTTCTATTTGAAAATGCACACAGGTTAAGAGAAAGGCGTGGTTAAATAAGATGAGAATGAGTTCTTTTGAACGTAAATTTGGGAAATATGCGATTCAGAATCTTTCTTTTGTATTGGTATTATGCTATGCGGTGGGATATCTGCTGCAGATGTTTGACAGGAGCGGTACGCTGATTCTGTATCTGACTCTGAATCCCTATGCAATCCTTCACGGGCAGGTCTGGAGGTTGTTCACATGGATTCTGATCCCGCCCGAAAGCAGCAATATTTTCTTTACGCTGCTCATGCTTTATTTTTATTGTTCCATCGGAACGACGTTGGAGAGAACATGGGGCACGTACCGGTATAATGTCTATCTGTTTCAGGGAATGCTTTTTACGATAGCGGGTAGTTTTTTGCTGATGGGATTTCAGTATCTGTTTAACAGGGATATGATAGCGGGTCTGGGAGCGGATTATTATTTTCTGATCACTTCCCTGTATTTCAGCACTTATTATATTAATATGTCTATCTTCCTTGCATTTGCGGCGACATTTCCTGATGTTCAGGTACTGCTTATGTTTATCATACCGATCAAGGTGAAATGGCTGGGTACCATCTATGCCGTCATGCTGTTGTTTGATTTCCTGCAGACAAGTGTGGACGGTAAGTTTGCGATTGCCGCTTCGCTGCTTAATTTTGTTGTTTTCTTCCTGACTTCGCGCAACATGATGCATTTGAATCCGAAGCAGATACACAGAAGACAGGAATTTAAGCGGGATGTGAAGCGGAATTCGGGCATTACCAAGCATAAATGTGCGATCTGCGGCAGAACGGAAGTTGACAGTCCGCAGCTGCAGTTCCGGTTCTGTTCCAAATGTGACGGGAATTATGAATATTGTGAAGAACATTTGTATACGCATACACATGTTAAGAATTCGTAAAATGTCCGGGCTGTGTGACAGCCTGGACAGACTATTGCAGTGATTGCGAAGAAAGAGGGAATGTGACGGGTGATATGAGTACGGAAAACAGAGAGCTTATATTTGCGAAGACTTTGGAAGAGGTCAGGAAGAAGGCCAGGGAGCAGGGAAACTGTGTTTCAAAAGAGCAGGTGGAGGCGTTGTTTGAACCACTTGCCTTAAGCGGGGAGCAGATGGATATGGTGTATGCTTACCTGCATCAGCGCAGGATCGGTATCGGTGAGCCGGTTGATCCGGAGGAGTATCTTGCACAGGAAGAGAAGGATTATCTGGAGAATTATCTGGAGGAACTTAAGAATCTTCCTGAAGTGACAGATGGGGAGCGGGAAGCAGTGACGTTGTCTGCCATGGCGGGGGACGCAGATGCGAGGAGTCTGCTGACACAGCTGTATCTGCCGGAAGTGCTGGAGATCGCGAAGCTCTATGCCGGGCAGGGAGTTTATCTGGAGGATCTGATCGGGGAGGGCAACCTGGCGGTGGCTGCGGGTGTTACTATGCTGGGGGCGCTGGAGGATGCGTCCGAGGCGCAGGGAATGCTGGCCCGGATGGTCATGGATGCCATGGAAGAGTATATAGCGCAGAGCGCCGAGGAGGTCAGGAAAGACAGGAAAATTCTGGACAGGGTCAATAAAGTTGCCAGGGCGGCGGATGAGCTTTGCGAAGAACTTCGCAGGAAGGTGACTGTGGAGGAAGTGATGCAGGAATCGGGATTGAGCAGACGCACGATCGAAGATGCCATTCGCATGAGCGGAGATAAAATCGAATCTCTGGCAGGAAGCACTGTATCCGGATAAACAGAGAGTAAATTTGTACGGCAGGATACAGGTAACGGGGAAGCAGACGGCCAAACCGTTATCGGAATGAACTTACTATACGGGATGGTAGAAGAAGTGGAATATCAGAATAGAGATTTCAAATATTTTATGCAGGATACAGGTTCCCTGTATCTGGGAGCGAAATATACTTATCAGGAGATCCTGGAAGATGAAATGGTCACTTTTAAATTCAAGAGTATCGTGGAACACTATCTGCTGAAGGATACTGATCCGGAGACGACTCTGGAGAGTCAGTTCTATTATATGACGCCGGAACAGTTTTCCTGTAAGACATACCGGCAGCTTAAGGCCAGGGTCAAAGTCTGTACGCTGGTGGAAAAGAAAAGCCTGTTTGGCAGGGCAGAGGTGAAGTATGAAAATAAAGTGATAAAACTGGAAGAACTGGTGGGGATGAATCTTGCGCAGAAGAAGAAATACGGGATTGTAGTGCAGGAGTTGATATTGTCAAAATTAAGTTTGATGTCGTTTAGCGTGTGAAGCTATACAGGACAAGATGAAAGGAGTTTATGAGGATCATGCAGATAGAACAGTTGCAGGCTTATACAGTGATCGAGAGACGGGAGATCAGGGATTTAAATTCAGTCAGTTATTTGTTGAAGCACAATAAGACGGGGGCGAGAGTGGCGCTCTTATCGAATGACGATGAAAATAAGGTATTCTATATCGGTTTCCGTACGCCGCCAAAGGACAGTACCGGGGTTGCGCATATCGTGGAGCATACGGTGCTGTGCGGATCGGATAAATTTCCGGTGAAAGATCCGTTTATCGAACTGGCGAAAGGATCGTTGAATACTTTCTTAAATGCCATGACTTATCCGGACAAGACGGTGTATCCTGTGGCCAGCTGTAATGATAAAGACTTCCAGAATTTGATGGATGTGTATCTGGATGCGGTGCTGCACCCCAACATTTATCATGAAGAGAAAATTTTCAAACAGGAAGGCTGGCATTATGAGATGGAGGATGCCGGGGATGCCCTGCATATTAACGGTGTTGTGTACAGTGAGATGAAGGGGGCTTATTCTTCTCCGGATGATGTGTTGGAACGGGAGATCATGAATTCGCTTTATCCGCATACATCCTATGCCGTGGAGTCCGGCGGGGACCCGGATGTGATTCCGGAGCTGACATATGAGGATTTCCTGGCTTTTCATAAGAAATATTACCATCCTTCCAACAGCTATATTTACCTGTATGGGGATATGGATATGGCTCAGAAGCTCCAGTATATTGACGAAGAGTATCTTTCCAGATATGAAGCGCTGGCGGTGGACTCTTCTCTGGCGTCAGAGCCTGCCTTTTCTTCCATGAGAATGGTTGAGAAACAATATTCTATTATGGAGAGCGAGTCGGAGCAGGATAATACGTATCTGGCTTATAACGTTTCGCTGGGAGAACAGCCGGGACCGGAGTTCTGTAACGGATTTGCGGCATTGGCAGATGTACTGTGTTCGATACCGGGAGCGCCCGTTAAGCAGGCTCTGTTGGATGCCGGCATCGGGACGGATGTGAGCTGTGTATATGATACGGGTGTCAGGCAGCCTTATTTTTCCGTGATCGCAAAGAATGCGAATGCCGAACAGCGGGATACTTTTATCCGTACTATAGAGGATACGTTTCAAACAGCTTCCGAGAAGGGGCTTGATAAGAAGGCGGTGGAAGCAAGCCTGAACAGCAGTGAATTTAAGTACAGAGAAGCGGATTTTGGTTCTTATCCGAAGGGACTTATGTATGGACTGCAGATGCTGGAATCGTGGCTGTATGATGATGGGAAACCGTTTACGGAGGTAGAGCTGCTGGAGGTCTATCGGGAGTTGAAGAAGAAGGTAGACACTTCCTATTATGAAGATATGATCAGGAAGTACCTGCTGCAGAATTCCCATAAGAGTATCGTAGTCGTAAATCCGGTGAAAGGGCTGACCGGCAGAAAAGAAAGAGAGCTGGCGGAGAAACTGGCGCAGAAGAAAGCGGCTATGAGCAGCGAAGAGATAGCGAAGATCGTAAAGGAGACAGAAGAACTTCGTCTGTATCAGGAGGAGCCGAGCCGGAAAGAGGATCTGGAGAGAATTCCGCTGCTGTCCAGAGCGGATCTGAAGAAAGAAGCCATGCCCTATGTTAATGAGGAGAAGAAAGTCGGTGATACGGTTCTTCTGTATCATGATATTTACACAAACGGTATCGGATATCTGCGCTTTATGTTTGATTTAAGGCAGGTGCCGGAAGAATTGTTCCCTTATGTGGGAATATTAAAGATGATGCTTGGTCTGGTGAATACGGCGGATCACAGTTACAGTGAGCTGTATAATGAGATCAATCTGCAGACCGGCGGTATTGCACCGGTGGTCAATACCTATACGGATGCCAGGGATTTGGAAAGATATACGGCCACCTTTGATCTGAAGGTGAAAGTCTTATATGAAAATCTGCCGCAGGCTTTTGCGTTGGCGGAAGAGATCCTGACAAGATCGAATTACACGGATGCCAAACGGCTCTATGAACTGGTGGCGGAGGCCCGTTCCTGTAAACAGGCGAGTATGATGTCTGCAGGACATACACTGGCGGCAGGCAGAGCGATGGCTTACTTTTCAAAACCGGCAATGGTGCTGGAGCATATTAACGGCATTCCTTTTTACCGGCTGTTGGAAGGACTGGAGAAGGATTTCGAGGAGCGGAAAGAAGAGCTGGCAGATAATCTGCAGAAATTGGTCCGGTATATTTTCCGCGCGGAGAATCTGCTGGTGGATTATACCGCAGAACCGGAGGGACTGCAGGAGATCGCACCGCTGATCGAGAAGTTTAAGAGCGGTTTATATACGGATGCGGTTGACAGACCGGGGTATGATCCGGTGCCGGTTAAGAAGAATGAAGGATTTATGTCTGCGGCACAGATTCAATATGTGTGTCGGGCAGGCAATTTTGTGCGAAAAGGTCTTCCGTATCATGGAGCGCTTCGTGTGCTTCGCGTACTGATGGGGTATGATTATCTTTGGACGCAGGTGCGTGTGAAAGGCGGCGCCTACGGATGCATGTGTAATTTCGGTAAGTCGGGAGAGAGTTATTTCGTGTCCTACAGGGATCCTAATCTGGAGAAGACGATCGATGTTTACGAGAAGGCGGCGGATCATATTGCCGGATTTGAAGCTGACGAGAGAACGATGACACAATATATTATCGGTGCGCTCAGTGAGCTGGATATGCCGTTGACGCCTTCTGCGAAGGGGATGTACTCCCTCACCGGGTACATGACACACTATGAATACGAACAGCTGCAGAAGAACAGAGAAGAGCTGCTTTCGGCAGACGCAGATACAATTCGGAAACTGGCGGTATATATCCGTGCCTTTATCGAGGATGATTATCTGTGTGTTGTGGGGAATGAGGAGAAGATCAAAGAGAATGCAGAGCGGTTCGGGGAGATTGCGTATCTGTTCCATTAGGGGTATGATCCGGAGGAGTTTATGAGAAAGAGCTTGCAGAAATATGTGTATACCATGCTGATGGCAGTGGTTATAATGATAACACTTGCCGCCTGCGGCAGCGCAGGCGGTATGGAAATGTCTGTCTATGAGTCAGCATCCGATACGGCATCTTACGACGCCGGTGGTGGACTCTATAAGAATGAGTCGGCGGAAGCGTATCCGGAAGAAGCGGTGGAACAGGCGGAAGCGGGGAATGTCGATGCAGCAGTGCCCGAGCCGGAGGCTTCGGAACGGAAGCTGATCAAGAATGTAAACCTTACTGTGGAGACGGAACAGTTTGATTCACTTTTGCCTGGGATTGAACGGAGGGTCACGGAACTTGGCGGTTACGTGGAAGAGATGTCCAGCTATAGCAGAGGGAAAGAATACTCCAAGGACTTTCAGGGAACAAAATATCTGCGATATGCCAATATGACGGTGCGGATACCGCGGGAGAATCTGGATGTATTTCTTGAAGAGGTTGGAGAGCAGACCAATGTGACAAGCCGTTCGGAGAGTGTGACGGATGTAACGCTGCAGTATGTAGACCTGGAGAGTCATAAGAAGGCGCTTCTCACGGAGCAGGACAGGCTGCTTGTGCTGCTGGAACAGGCGGAGTCGGTGGAGGACATCGTAACGATCGAGGGACGTCTTTCGGAGGTACGCTATCAGATAGAGAGCATGGAAGCACAGCTGCGTACATATGACAATAGGATTGATTACAGCACGGTATATTTAAATGTGGATGAAGTGGAGCACTATTCACCTGCGGAAGGAGCCTCGACAGGGGAACGGATTCGAAACGGATTCCTGGAGAGTCTGGAAGGGGTCAGCCAGGGGATCAGGAATGCGGCAATCTGGTTTGTGATTCATATTCCGTATTTGGTTGTGTGGCTGGCTGCAGGTATGATTTTTATCCTGATCGTGCGGATTATCGTAAAGAGACAGATGAAGAAACACGCAGGATGGAGGGCCGGAAATAAGAAGCCGTATAATCCTTATGTTACGGATATGAGAACGTCAAATGACCGGAAGATGACAGAGGATCCGACGGAGCCTTTGCGTGAAAGCAGGCAGGAAGATCATGCCCTGGTCAAAGAGCACGGCCAGAGGGAAGAATACAGTAGTTCAGACGCAGAATAACCGGTTTTGAAGGAATCTGACAGAGATAAAGATGGTATGAGGGAGTGAAACGCGGACATATGCAGGAAAACCAAAACAGACAATTTAAGGCGGGGTTTGCCACACTGATCGGCAGACCTAATGTGGGTAAATCAACATTGATGAATGCGCTGATCGGGCAGAAGATCGCTATCACGTCGAAGAAGCCGCAGACTACCAGAAATCGCATTCAAACAGTATACACTTCAGAGGAAGGGCAGATTGTGTTTCTGGATACGCCGGGAATACATAAGGCCAGGAATAAACTGGGAAGCTATATGGTCAATGTGGCGGAACGCACTATGGAGGATGTGGACGTGATCCTCTGGCTTGTGGAGCCGACGGATTATATCGGAGCAGGGGAACAACATATCATCGAACAGCTGAAAAAAACAAAAACACCTGTTGTTTTAGTGATCAATAAGATTGATACGGTACAGAAGGAATTGATCCTTACTTATATAGATGCCTACAGGAAACAGCTTGACTTTGCGGAAATTGTTCCGGTGTCCGCGCTGAAGAAGGATGGCATGGAGGTGCTGATCGAGTGCATCATGAAGTATCTGCCTTACGGGGAACCTTTTTACGACGAAGATACTGTGACGGATCAGCCTGTGCGCCAGATTGTGGCGGAGCTGATCAGAGAGAAGGCACTGCGCTGTCTGGAGGAGGAGATTCCGCACGGGATCGCGGTTACTATTGAGTTGATGAAATTCCGCAGGCATATTGTAGATGTTGAGGCGACCATTGTCTGTGAGCGGGAATCCCATAAGGGAATCATTATTGGCAGGCAGGGCAGTATGCTCAAGAAAATCGGTTCTCTGGCCCGGCCGGATATTGAGGAACTGGTGGAGCGCCAGGTTAATCTGAAGCTTTGGGTGAAGGTGAAAAAAGACTGGAGGGACAGTGATTATCTGCTGAAAAATTTCGGCTATAACCCCAAAGAAACAGAATAGAAAAAGACAAATCTGCGAACCCTATCATTATGAAAAGAATACCTGTCAGACGGCTGTATCCACGCTCTACACTGCGTGTGTCAGCGTCATACAGGATCAGGGGGCGTAAGATGAAAGCGATAAATTACTGGGATAAATTTATGATAACAGGCCGGATTGATGATTTTCTGGCCTACAAAAATGCAACACGGGACGAAAGTACAGAGAAATGTGAGGGGAAGGAAAGGGCAGGAGAGCATTCTCATGCAGGAATATATACAGATTACGGGAATGGTTTTAAAGGCTGAGCCAATGGGGGAATATGACAGAAGAGTGGTGATACTTACGAAGGAGAAGGGGAAAATTTCCGCTTTTGCCAGGGGAGCACGCAAGCCTAACAGCAGGCTGCTGGCAGCGACAAATCCCTTCTCTTTCGGAGAGTTTAAACTGTATGCCGGCAGGAATTCCTATACGGTCATGGATGCCGCAATCAGCAATTACTTTGAAGGATTGCGGGAGGATTTCGAGGGAGCCTATTACGGAATGTACTTCCTGGAGGTGTCTGATTATTATACGAGAGAGAACAATGACGAGAAGGAAATGCTGAAGCTGGTGTACCAGTCACTGCGTGCGGTATTACATAAAGGGATTTCCAACAGGCTGATCCGCTGCATTTTCGAGATGAAGGCGATGGTAGTCAACGGGGAATTCCCGGGAATGCCCGTTGAGGGAGATTGGGACGAGTCTACAGCCTATACGGTGTCTTACATTATGAGTTCGAGCATTGAAAAACTGTATACATTTACGGTGAAGGAAAATGTGCTGGCAGAGCTTCGGGCGATCGCGGATGATTATCGAAGACGATATCTTGACAGGACGTTTAAAAGTCTTGAAATTGTGGATAATCTTTAATATAATGTAATGCAGTATGTGGGAGGAGAGAGTATGAGAAGAACACTTATGCAGCCGGCCTGTACACCCGCGGCGCCAAAAAGGTTAAAGATCTGTGTATTTATTCTGGCAGCGGCCAGCATGTTTACCGGCTGCGGCAGCGACAGGACGCCGGAGGTGAGTTCCCTTTCCATTGATAAAGACGGAAAGGTCAGCCATCAGATCATAGGGCAGTTTGAACAGGATTATTATGAGAAAGACGGGCTTACATCGCTGGCGCGGGAGAGAGTCGAGGAATACTGCACAGATAACGGTGAAGGAAAAGTCGTGCTTGGAGAGGTAGACGAGCGGGACGGAAAGGTGTTGATTCATATTGATTATGTATCAGATGAAGACTACAGCGCTTTTAACAACCGGACGTTATTTGTAGGGACACTGGAAGAGGCGGAAGGACAGGATTACAATTTGGGCTATGTCGCATTTATTTCTCCAAAAGGGCAGCCGATGGAGATCGGCGGCATAGAAGAGCCGGAGAAGAAGAAGGTTGTGATTATCGGGATGCGGCCAACGGAGGAGCTTCTGGTGAATACCTATGGGAAAGTACTTTATGTAAACCAGAGCGCCGACACGAACCTGGATGTATCCTTCGCGGGGAAAGGCAGTGTCAATATTTCCTATCCGGTTTCGGAATCCGGAGAGACAAATGGTGCATTGTCCTATATTATTTTTGAATAACACATATTATGAAAACATGTATTATTTTAAAAACAGTATACAAAAATTCAACAGATTATAGATGAAGAATAAACAGGTGATCAACAGATAACAAGCCGCAGTGTGGCGGTGGAATATAGAAAGGACAGAGAAGATGGAAAAGACAATGGAAAAAATAGTGGCGTTATCGAAAGCGAGAGGGTTTGTGTACCCTGGCTCCGAGATTTACGGCGGGTTGGCGAATACGTGGGATTTCGGCAATCTGGGTGTGGAACTTAAGAATAATATCAAGAAGGCATGGTGGCAGAAGTTCGTGATGGAGAGCCCCTACAATGTGGGTGTGGACTGCGCGATCCTGATGAATCCGCAGACTTGGGTAGCCAGCGGCCATCTGGGCAGTTTCTCCGATCCGCTGATGGACTGTAAGGAGTGTCATGAGAGATTCCGCGCGGATAAGATCATTGAAGATTATGTTGCGGAACAGGGCATGACGTTAGACAGCTCCGTGGACGGCTGGAGCCAGCAGGAGATGAAGGATTTCATCGAGGAACATAATGTGCCGTGCCCGACCTGTGGCAAACATAATTTTACGGATATCAGACAGTTCAACCTGATGTTCAAGACGTTCCAGGGCGTTACGGAAGACGCAAAGAATACGGTGTATCTGCGTCCGGAGACGGCGCAGGGTATCTTCGTCAACTTCAAGAATGTACAGCGGACATCCCGCAAGAAGATTCCTTTCGGTATCTGTCAGGTGGGTAAGTCCTTCCGGAATGAGATCACGCCGGGTAACTTCATCTTCCGCGTGCGGGAGTTCGAGCAGATGGAGATGGAATTTTTCTGTGAGCCGGATACGGATCTGGAATGGTTCGCTTACTGGAAGCAGTATTGTATCGACTTCTTAAAGAGCCTGGGCATGAAAGAAGAGGAGATGCGCGTTCGCGACCACGATCCGGAAGAGCTTTCCTTCTATTCCAAGGCAACGACGGACATCGAGTTTTTGTTTCCCTTCGGCTGGGGCGAGCTGTGGGGTATCGCTGACAGGACCAACTATGACCTGACACAGCACCAGAATACCTCCGGTGAGGACATGTCCTATTTCGACGATTCGAAGAATGAGAAATATATTCCTTATGTTATTGAACCGTCTCTGGGTGTGGAGAGACTTTTCCTGGCAGTGCTGTGCGGCGCTTATGATGAGGAAGAGATCGGCGAGGGCGATGTGCGTACCGTGCTGCATTTCCATCCGGCGCTGGCGCCTGTGAAGATCGGCGTGCTGCCTCTTTCGAAGAAGCTGAACGAAGGCGCGGAGAAGGTTTTCGCACAGCTTTCGAAGAAGTACAACTGTGAGTTCGACGACAGAGGCAATATCGGTAAGCGGTATCGCAGACAGGATGAGATCGGGACGCCTTTCTGCGTTACATATGATTTCGATTCCGAGACGGACGGCTGTGTGACCGTGCGCTTCCGTGACTCCATGGAGCAGGAGCGGGTGGCGATCGACCAGCTGGATGCTTACTTTGCGGACAAATTTACCTTTTAATAAACAGCTCAGGGATAGAAAGGACAGAGAACGACGATGAAACCATATGGTGTAAATGATTTACGAAGAATGTTCCTGGAATTTTTCGAGAGTAAGGAACATCTGAAGATGAAGAGCTTTTCGCTGGTACCGCACAATGACAACAGCCTTTTGCTGATCAATTCCGGTATGGCTCCACTTAAGCCTTATTTTACGGGACAGGAGATTCCGCCCAGAAGGCGGGTTACCACCTGTCAGAAATGTATCCGTACAGGAGATTTGGAGAATGTAGGTAAGACGGCAAGACACGGCACCTTTTTCGAGATGCTGGGAAATTTCTCGTTCGGGGATTACTTTAAGCGCGAGGCCATCGCGTGGAGCTGGGAATTTCTCACGGAGGTGGTGGGACTGGATGCGGACAGGCTCTATCCTTCCATCTATGAGAAGGATGAGGAAGCCTTCGAGATCTGGAATAAAGAGATGGGCATTCCGGCGGAGCGGATCTTCCGTTTCGGCAAGGAAGATAATTTCTGGGAGCATGGTTCCGGCCCCTGCGGCCCCTGTTCGGAGATCTATTATGACCGTGGGGAGAAGTATGGCTGCGGCCAGCCCGGTTGTACGGTAGGCTGTGACTGCGACCGCTATATGGAGATCTGGAACAACGTGTTTACCCAGTTCGACAATGACGGCAAGGGCAATTATACGGAGCTTGTACAGAAGAATATTGATACCGGCATGGGACTGGAGCGTCTGGCGTCTGCGGTGCAGGATGTGGATTCTATTTTTGATGTGGACACGGTGCTGGCGTTGCGCACGAGGGTGTGTGAGATTGCCGGTGTGGAGTATAAGAAAGAGTATGATACGGACGTTTCCATCCGTATCATCACCGATCATATCCGTTCGGCGACCTTTATGATCTCCGACGGTATCCTGCCTTCTAACGAGGGCCGGGGCTATGTGCTGCGCAGGATCATCCGCCGGGCGGCGCGTCAGGGACGAAAGCTGGGCATTCAGGGAATCTTCCTGTCCAATCTGGCAGGGACGGTCATTGAAGGCTCCCGGGACGGCTATCCGGAACTGGAAGAGAAGAAAGATTTTATCTTTAATGTGCTGACACAGGAAGAGAATAAATTCAATAAGACCATCGATCAGGGGCTTACCATCTTGAATGAGATGGTAGAGGCCATGGGAGCCGGTGATGGCAAGGTGCTTGGCGGAGCCGATGCCTTTAAACTGTATGACACCTACGGATTCCCGCTGGATCTGACAAGGGAGATCCTGGAGGAAAAGGGCTTTGCGGTGGATGAGGACGGCTTTAAGGCATGTATGCAGGAGCAGAAGGACAAGGCCCGAAAGGCCCGAAAGACGACCAACTATATGGGGGCGGACGTGACGGTGTATGAGTCCATCGATCCGGCCGTTACGACGGAATTTGTGGGATATGACAATCTGACTTTTGACTCGAAGGTGACGGTACTGACCACGGAGACGGAGCTGGTGGAAGCGCTGACGGACGGCGAAGTGGGTACGGTGATCGTGGAGCAGACGCCTTTCTATGCCACCATGGGCGGACAGGAAGGCGATGTCGGCAGCATTACCACGGCTGACGGTGTGTTCCAGGTAGAGAATACAATCAAGCTTCTGGGCGGCAAGGTGGGCCATGTGGGCAAAGTGACCAGTGGTATGTTCAAGGTGGGTGACGCCGTGACGCTGACCGTGGATGCCGGAAGAAGGGGCAGTACCTGTAAGAACCACAGTGCCACGCATCTGCTGCAGAAGGCGCTCAGGGAAGTGCTGGGCAGCCATGTGGAGCAGGCCGGTTCCTATCAGGACGGCGAGAGAACCCGTTTCGACTTCTCCCACTCTGCGGCGATGACGGCGGAGGAGATCGGACGCGTGGAACAGATCGTCAATGAGAAGATCGCGGAGAACCTGGCGGTAGAGACGAAGGTGATGACGATCGAGGAGGCGAAGCAGTCCGGAGCCATGGCACTTTTCGGTGAGAAATACGGTGAGACGGTAAGAGTCGTGCAGATGGGTGAGTTTTCCAAGGAGCTTTGTGGTGGTACCCATGTGAAGGCTACCGGCATGATCGGATCCTTCAAGATCCTGTCCGAGTCCGGCGTGGCTGCGGGCGTGCGCAGGATCGAGGCGGTGACGGGCGCTAACGTGACGGCTTATTATCAGAAGCTGGAAGAGCAGCTGCATGAGGCGGCCAGGGTGCTTAAGACTTCTCCCGCCAGTCTGGTGGAGCGGTGTGAACATCTGATGGCGGAGATGAAGGCGCTGCAGAGCGAGAATGAGGCGTTAAAGAGCAAGGCGGCCAAGGACGCGCTGGGCGATGTGATGGATCAGGTGCAGGAAGTGAAGGGCGTGAAGCTGCTGGCATCTAAAGTTGCCGGGGTGGATATGAACGGCCTGCGGGAGCTGGGCGACCAGTTGAAAGAGAAGCTGGGCGAGGGCGTCGTGGTGCTGATCTCCGACAAGGACGGCAAGGTGAACATGATCGCCATGGCGACCCAGGGTGCGATGGACAAGGGCGCTCATGCGGGCAATCTGATCAAGGGGATTGCGGCGCTTGTAGGCGGTGGCGGTGGCGGCCGGCCGAATATGGCACAGGCCGGCGGCAAGAATCCGGCAGGGATCGACGCGGCGATCGCGGAGAGTGCGAAGGTGCTGGAAGGACAGATCGCATAAGAAAAATCGTTACTATTCATGGTGCCCGGCACTCTGCTGCGGGGCATCCGGCCGATAACTGTAACGAAAAATTATGACATAACATATTTTACAAAAATAATAGTTGACTGGTAACCAAATTGTGGTATAATTCTAAGTGTGTGTGAGAACACGTAAATAACCCAATCAGTCGAAATACTCTGGGACTGAAGGGAGGTCAGGTGCGGGAATGTCGAACGTAATCGTAAAAGAGAACGAAACATTGGACAGTGCATTGCGTCGTTTCAAGAGAAGCTGTGCAAAGGCTGGTATCCAGCAGGAGATTCGTAAGAGAGAGCATTACGAAAAGCCCAGCGTAAGACGCAAGAAGAAGTCCGAAGCAGCAAGAAAGCGCAAATACAATTAAAGCATGAGACAGGCCTGGAATCATTTCCGGGCCTGTTTTTATGCGCAGGGAAAACGCTTCCCTGCTCGATTGATATACAGCCATGCTGCTTTTTGTTATGTGTGATCGGAATATCTTTTGTCCCATTCTAATATGTATAGTACAGAACAGTGTATGGGGAGTGACAGAAGAAGCATGGTTATAATAATGAGAAAACGGATCGCAGTATGGTTCCTGCTTGGGTGTTTCCTGCTGCACACAGGGTTTCTGAATTTGTCGATGACGGTGCAGGCGGCTCCGGAGGTGGCGACACCGTCCTATGTAGTGATGGAGGCTTCTACCGGTCAGGTGATCTGTGAGCAGGATGCGGATACGAGAAGGAGTCCTGCGAGTATCACCAAGATCATGACATTACTGATCATTTTTGAACACATAAAGAGCGGAAGGATTCATCTGGAGGATCAGGTCATAACGAGCGCCTATGCGAAATCCATGGGTGGATCACAGGTCTTTCTGGAGGAGGGAGAGGCACAGACGTTAGATACGATGATCAAGTGCATTTCTGTGGCATCGGGCAATGATGCCAGTGTAGCCGTAGCAGAGTACATAGCAGGCAGTGAGGGGGAGTTTGTCAAGCTGATGAATGAGAAGGCTGAAGCGCTTGGCATGCAGAACACCCATTTTGAAGACTGCTGCGGACTTACGGATTCCGACAACCATTACTCATCAGCCAGAGACGTGGCAATCATGTCGAGAGCATTGATTACGCAATATCCGGAAGTGTTCGAATATACGAAGATTTGGATGGAGGATATTGAACATAAAACATCACAGGGGACGACTCCTTTTACGTTGGCCAGTACGAACAAACTGCTGAAGCAGTACGAATGGACCACGGGATTAAAGACCGGTTCTACCTCGAAGGCGCTTTACTGTCTGTCGGCAACCGCGAAAAAGGATGACATGGAATTGATTGCTGTCGTGATGGCGGCACCGGATCCCAAAACCCGTTTTCAGGATGCCATTACCCTGTTAAATTATGGGTACAGTGTCAGTCAGATGTATACGGATGAGAATAAGGATCCGCTGCCGGAGCAGAAGATCGAGGGTGGGATTGAGGATATCCTGTATTTGACTTATGAAGGCCCCTTTGAATATCTGGATACGACGGGCAGTAACTTAAGTGAGATCCAGAAAGAGATCAGCCTGCCGGATATTGTGCAGGCTCCGGTAGCCGAGGGAGACGCAGTGGGGGAAGCGGTTTATAAGTTGAACGGTACCAGGATAGGCAGCGTTTCCATTCTGGCGGCAAAGGGAGTGGAGAAGGCTGATTATAAGGATTATTGGAAAAAGGTGTGGCTCCTGTACCTGATGAAGCGGTAAGTGTTTGTTCTGCCGAAATCACTTTGCGTCAGCGTAAGGCTGATCTGTCAAAAGGTATGTAATAGAACGGAAGTTCGCGGATTGCGGGGACATACCGGTATGTGTTATACTTTACAGGTTGTGTGTTTTGCATTATTTATGAGGAATTTGTATGTTGGAAAGAATTGCAATATTAATATTGGTTCTGGCCGTATTATGTCTGTCAGTGGCGGCGTGGGACTGCAACAGATTTATTACGGTGCGGTATAAGATTCTGTCCGGGAAGATAAAGAAGCCCTGCAGATTTGTTCTTCTTTCCGACCTTCATAATAAGTCGTACGGCAAAGAGAATGAAAGGCTGCTTTCGCAGATTGACAGGATATCTCCCGATGCAGTTCTGGTGGCGGGAGATATGCTTACTGCCATAAAAGGAAAAGGCTTCGATACGGCGCTTTCGCTGATGCGGCAGCTGGCGGTAAAATATCCGGTTTATTACGGTATGGGAAACCATGAGTATCGTCTGCAGCTGTATCCGGAGCAGTACGGAAATATATACGAACGCTATGTGGCCGGACTCAGGGATGCGGGAATTGAACCCCTGATCAATCAGAATACCTATCTGCCGGCGTATAATGTGGCAGTCTGCGGCTCACAGATTGACCGGGATTACTACAGGAGATTTCGCAAGCATCCCATGCCGGCGGAATATCTTACGAAGATTCTGGGGGAGCCGAGAGCGGATGCCTGCCAGATCCTGATTGCACATAATCCGCTGTATTTCGAGGAATATGCGGCCTGGGGTGCGGACGTGGTGGTATCCGGGCATGTACACGGGGGTATCATGCGTCTGCCCATACTGGGAGGGGTGCTGTCGCCCAATTTAAGTCTTTTTCCGAAGTATGACGGCGGCAGATTTGAACTTGGCAGGGCATCCCTGCTCCTCAGTCGTGGATTGGGGACGCATACGATTCCGCTGCGGATCTTTAATCCGGGTGAGTTGGTCGTGGTAGAGATAAGTAAGGAAGACACCTAGAAAGGACAAGCTGTTATGGCGATTCCTGTAAAGCTGGAAGTATTTGAGGGGCCGTTAGACCTGCTCCTGCATTTGATCGACAAGAATAAAGTAGATATTTATGATATACCGATCGTAGAGATCACGGAACAATATCTGGACTATATCCGGCAGATGGAAACAGAAGATATGAATGTGGTCAGTGAATTTCTTGTGATGGCAGCTACTTTGATCGACATTAAGTGCAGGATGCTCCTCCCGAAAGAAGTGAACGAAGAGGGAGAAGAGGAGGATCCCAGAGCAGAACTGGTGGAAAAGCTGCTGGAATATAAGATGTGTAAATATATGTCCTATGAGCTCAGGGATCGTATGATCGATGCAGAGCGCAGCTTTTATAAGAGTCCTACGCTGCCGAAGGAGGTAGCGGAGTACAGGCAGCCTGTGAATTATGAGGAACTGATCGGCGATATGACGCTGCAGAAGCTGCATGAGATATTTAAGCAGGTGATGAAGCGACAGGAGGACAAGATTGATCCGGTCAGAAGTACTTTTGGAAATATTGAGAAAGACGAGATCGACATGGATCTTAAAATGACTTATGTGGAGGCGTATGTGCGAAGCCACAAAACCTTCAGTTTCCGTAAGCTGTTAGAGAAGCAGAGCAGTAAAATGGAAGTGATCGTCACATTTCTGGTGATTCTGGAGATGATCAAGACCGGCAGGATCGGAATTGAACAGGAAGATATTTTTGCAGATATTATCATAACGACGAAGGATGTAAGCAGCCAGGAGCCGCTGCAGCTGACATCAGTCGGATAGTGAGTCCGGCACAGTGAGGAAAATATGGAGAGAGCAAAGGCAAAAGCAGTATTAGAGGCAATTCTGTTTACGATGGGGGATTCTGTTGCCATAGACAGTCTTGCCGCCGTGATTGAGGAAGACAGGAAGACGACGGGAGAGATCCTGGAAGAAATGGCGCAGGATTACAGTGTGCAGGACAGGGGAATCGGTCTGACAGTACTTGACAACGCTGTACAGATGTGTACCAAAGGAGAATTATACGAGTATTTGATCAAGATTGCCAAAGCGCCGAAGAAATTCGTACTGACGGATACATTATTGGAAACGTTATCGATCATAGCGTACAAGCAGCCGGTGACGCGGCTGGAGATCGAGCGGGTCAGGGGTGTCAGCTGCGATCATGCGGTCAATAAACTTCTGGAATATGATTTAATCATGGAGGTCGGAAGGCTGGATGCACCGGGACGTCCGCTGCTGTTTGGTACAACGGAACAGTTTCTGCGCAGTTTCGGAGTGAAGTCTATCGAAGACCTTCCGGAACTCAGTACAGTTCAGGTCGAGGAATTTAAGCAGCAGGCGGAATCGGAAGTTCAGCTGCAGCTTGATATATAATATAGGTTTCTGTAACCGGTTTGCGGCCGGTCAGGCCTTGAAATGTAACTTCGCAGGCTGCAGTCCATGCCGGGATCTGACTGTTCCAGTTGACACATGTCGACAGTCAGACTATAATACAGATGTGTGATTTCTACATAATAAAACATTTTACAGTGAGAGGGAGGTAATTCCAATGAAGAAATTATCTGTGAAAACTGTGGTGGCGATCGGTATCGGAGCGGCATTATTTTTTGTGTTAGGTAAGGTTTCGATACCCACGCCGGTTCCCAATACCTACATCAGTCTGCAGTATGCGGTACAGGCAGTATTTGCTGCCCTGTTCGGACCGATCGCCGGTCTGTTGATCGGATTTATCGGTCATACGTTGATTGATGCCACCAACTATGGACCCTGGTGGAGCTGGATCATTGCTTCTGCATTTGCCGGTTTGGTGATCGGTGTTGTGACGATGAAGCTGGACATCAATGAGGGGATCGACACCAGGAAGATTGTTCATTTTAATGTGGCGCAGGTCATTGCGCATCTGTTGTCATGGGGACTTGTTGCACCCTGCCTTGATATTCTGATCTATTCGGAGCCCATCGAGAAATTGTTTGCACAGGGCCTGATGGCAGGTATCTCCAATATGGTCACGACCGGTATCGTAGGTTCGCTGCTGTTAGTTGCATATGCGAAGACGGTTGTCAGGAAAGGTTCTCTGAGTAAGGAGGATTAAGCAGACCACGGATCAATGAGAGCGGCCGTTATCGATGGATACGGCGGCTCTTTTCTTCGTAAGAAAGAAACGTGTTCTTTATGAAGCCGACAGAATGCGCAGTTTTACATGCAGCGCAGCAATATACAAGAGAAGGAGCAGTGATATGACAACTCCCGTAATTTCTTTTCAGGACTACGGTTTTCAATATATGTCGCAGGCGGAGCCTACGCTGCATCATATTAATCTGGATATTTATCCGGGGGAAAGGGTATTGATCGCCGGTACGTCGGGCAGTGGCAAGAGTACAATCGGAAACTGTATTAACGGGTTGATTCCCTTTGCCTACCCGGGTAAAAGTACAGGCCGGCTGCTGGTTGACGGCAAAGAGACGCAGGAGAGCAGTATTTTCGAACTGAGCCATGTGGTGGGTACGGTATTGCAGGACACGGATGGACAGTTTATCGGGCTGACAGTGGGAGAGGACATTGCATTTGCACCGGAAAACGATTGCGTGCCGCAGGAAGAGATGAAGCAGCTGGTGGATCAGGTAGCCGGCCTGGTGGATATTGTGCATCATTTGGAGTATGCTCCTCATGAATTGTCCGGCGGGCAGAAGCAGCGGGTCAGTCTGGCGGGGGTGATGGTGGAAGAGGTAAAGGTGCTCCTGTTTGACGAGCCCTTGGCAAACCTGGATCCGGCTGCAGGCCGGACGACGATTGAACTGATCGATATGGTTCACGAACGAACGGGTGCGGCAGTGATCATCATAGAACACAGGCTGGAAGACGTGTTATGGCGTCGGATGGACAGGATCATATTGATGCATGAGGGGCAGATCATAGCGGATATGCCGACTGCCAGGCTGCTTTCGGGAAATCTGCTGTTACAGCACGGCATCAGGGAACCGTTGTATCTGACGGCGCTGCGCTATGCGGGCGTTGAGATCAGGGAGGAGCTGCATCCTGAACATGTGGACAGTCTGCAGCTGCGGCAGGAAGACAAAGAGCAGGTGAGACGCTGGTATCATTCGCAGCGGGTGGGGATCCGGCAGGAACAGCATGGGCAGGAGCTGCTGCAGATCAGGGATCTTAAGTTTGGATATACGCCGGATACATGTACGCTGCAGGATGTGAATTTCACGATCTATAAGGGCGAGATGGTCAGTATTGTCGGGCGAAACGGGGCCGGAAAGAGTACGCTGGCCAAATTGATCTGTGGATTCGAGAAGCCTGTTTGCGGCACTATCAGCATGGAAGGAAGAGACCTGAAAGGGGATACGATCAAGGAGAGGGCGGCTTATATCGGTTATGTGATGCAGAATCCGAATCAGATGATATCAAAGCCCATGATCTGGGATGAGGTGGAGATGGCGTTGGTGCAAAGCGGTATGCCAAAGGAGGAACGGACCAGGCGGGTGGAAGAGACATTAAAGATCTGCGGGTTGTATCCTTTCCGGAACTGGCCTGTTTCGGCTTTATCCTTCGGGCAGAAGAAGCGTGTGACCATTGCCAGTATTCTTGTACAGAGACCGCAGATCATTATACTGGATGAGCCTACGGCCGGACAGGACTATCACCATTATACGGAGATCATGGATTTCCTGAAGGAATTAAATGAAAAGGGTTATACTATATTGATGATCACGCACGATATGCACTTGATGCTGGAATATACGAAACGGGCAATCGTCTTCAGCGATGGCCGTATGCTGGCGGACAACACGGCGGCGCATGTACTCAATAACCCGGAACTGGTGCAGGCGGCTAACTTAAAGGAAACCAGCCTGTATACGCTCAGTCTGGCATGTGGTATTGAGGAACCGCAGGTTTTTACGGAGTGCTTTATAGGGTATGAGCAGAAGGAGGTGCGATAGTATGGCGAAGGTTGCGATCTTAAGCTATATCAGGCGGGAAAGTCCGGTACATGCTCTGACAGGTACTACGAAGCTGATCTTTTTCCTTGCCTGGAGCGTGGCTTCCATGGTTACTTATGATACGAGAGTGCTGCTTGGTATGCTGGTGATCAGCGCCGTGGTCTTTAAGATCAGCCGGATCCGGATCCGGGATATCAGCATCGTGCTGGGGCTGGCAGCTGTCTTTCTACTGTTGAACAATCTGTTCGTCTATCTGTTTGCGCCGGAGTATGGCGTAGAGCTGTATGAGAGCAGAACGGTGCTTTTTACGATCGCCGGACCTTATACGGTCACATTACAACAGCTGTTCTATCATCTCAACATGACGATGAAGGTGATCTGCGTGGTGCCGGTAGCGCTTTTGTTTATTGCATGTACGGATCCCAGCGAATTTGCGGCGTCTCTGGCAAGCATCGGCGTCAGTTACCGGATCGGCTATTCCGTCAGTCTGGCGCTGCGTTACATACCGGATGTACAGAGAGAATATCATAATATCAGCCAGGCGCAGCAGGCAAGGGGAATCGATCTGTCGGGGAAGGATAAGCTTTTTACCAGATTAAAAAATTCGGTGGCTATCCTGCTGCCGTTGATCCTGTCCAGCCTGAATCGTATCGAGACAGTCAGCAATGCCATGGAGCTGCGTGGGTTTGGTAAAAATAAGAAACGTACCTGGTATGTGAAAAGAAAGATGCAAAGGAATGACTGGCTGACGATCGGATTTGTGGTGGCGGTTCTGTTGATCGATCTGGTGGTGACTTTCTGGGACGGCAGCCGGTACTTTAATCCGTTTGTGTAAAGCCGGAGTGGTATCGGGCAGGACGGCGGGACAGAGCACTGACATGGAGTAAAGCATAATACAGGAGGCGGTCATGAATTTACTGGTAATCGGGGGCAGTTATTTTTACGGAAGAGTCTTTGTGATGGAAGCGTTGAAAGAGCATACGGTCACGGTATTGAACCGCGGAACCTATTCAATGAGAGCGTTTGGGGCAGATGAAATCACCGGTGACAGGCATGATGCAGAGGTTCTTGCACAGTGTACGAAGAAATATGATGCAGTTGTGGATTTCTGCGCATATCAGGCGGGAGACGTGGAGTCAGCTGTTCAGGGGATTGCCGGGCAGATCGGACAGTACGTGTTAATCAGCACAGTGGATGCTTATGCAAGAGGCGGCAGTGCGGTCAGGACGGAAGAATATGCGCTGGAACAGCGGATTTTTCCGGGGGAGGCAGGGGCTTACATTGCAGGAAAGGTGGCATTAGAGCAGGAAGCTGCAAAGGTCTGCGGTGAACGGCACATTCCGTGGACGGTGCTTCGTCCGGCAATTCTCTATGGTCCGTACAATTATGCTCCAAGGGAGTCGGTATATATTCAGATGATGCTGCAAAACAGGGTGCTTCCTGCGTTTGTGGATGCAGATGGCAGATTTCAGTTTGTGTACGTAAAGGATGCCGCGCAGGCGCTGCTGCGTACCCTTGGCAATGAGAAAGCTTATGGGCAGGCTTTCAATCTCTGTCAGGATGGGGATGTGGATTATGCCCTTTTCTTTCAGACGTTGAAGGAAGCGGCAGATCCGGAAGTGAGAGCTGCACTGCAGGATATCCCGATCACGGTGGACAGCGCCATGGCACAGCAAATCCCGATTCCTTTTCCGGCCAAAGCCGAAGAGACGCTGCTTTGTTCCAACGAGAAGAGTAAGCGGGAACTCGGGATTGTGTACACCACGCTGGCAGAGGGAATGGGCAGGACGTATCGGGCATTTAAGCAGGTATATCAGCCGGATGCACCGCTGCAGCAGCCGTGATATTGAATTTATGCGGCAATATACTGCAGATACCGGGGAATAGAATCAAGCCCCGGAATACTACATAGTGGGAGAGATGGAAGATGACACTGGATCAGATAGCAGTAGGACAGGAAGTGAAGATCGTGAAGGTTGGTGGAGAAGGAGAACTTCGCTGCAGGCTTTTGGATATGGGCCTGATTCCGAAGACGGTTGTTAAAGTGCAGAAAGCAGCGCCTATGGGTGACCCGATCGAGATTCATCTGCGGGGATACGAGCTGACGATCCGCAAGGAAGATGCCGGTAAGATTGAAGTAGTTTTCTGAAAGAGCGCGTGCGGGAAAAGATGAGGGTGAGGGCAGGAAAATGAGATATGCTTTGGTAGGAAATCAGAACTGTGGCAAGACAACCTTGTTTAACCAGCTGACAGGATCTAATCAGCATGTGGGAAATTTTCCCGGAGTGACGGTGGACTCCAAAACGGGAGAGATCCGTGGGGAGCGTGGCGACTGTGTGGTGGATCTGCCGGGAATCTATTCGATTCGCCCCTATACGAATGAGGAGCTGGTAACACGCAGATTTATCCTGAAAGAGCATCCTGACGGGATCATCAATATTGTAGATGCCACAAATATTGAACGAAATCTCTATCTGACCCTGCAGCTTCTGGAGATGCACATTCCCATGGTTCTGGCGTTGAATATGATGGATGAGGTGCGCAGCAACGGCGGCACCATCGATATCGGGAAGATGGAAGAAGCGCTTGGAATTCCGGTGGTAGCCATCAGTGCGGTCAAAAATGAAGGGATTGAGGATCTGATCCATGTCATAAAGGATGTGTCACAGCGCCGTATCTATCCGAAAGTGATGGATTTTTGTGAAAAAGGAGCCGTGCACAGATGCATTCATGCGGTCAGTCATCAGGTGGAAGATCATGCGGAGCGGATCGGTATTTCTCCGCGGTTCGCGGCGACCAAGATCGTGGAAGGCGATCATGATATCATAGAAAATCTGCATCTGTCGGAAAATGAGCTGGATCTGATGGAACACAGCATTGTGGAGATGGAGAAAGACAGCGGCATGGACCGCAATGCTGCGCTCGCTGACATGCGGTATGATTTTATCGAGCGCGTGTGCAGTCAGGCGGTCATCAAATGTCTGGAAAGCAGGGAACACAGGAGAAGTGTACGCATTGACCATGTATTGACGGGAAAATATCTGGCGATCCCTTCTTTTCTGCTGATCATGCTGCTGGTATTCTGGCTTACATTTGGGGTGATCGGTACTTTCCTGAGCGATCTTCTGAGTATGGCGATTGATTGGATGGCGGCAGTGACGGAGCGTGCGCTGGTGGAGTACGGTATTAATCCGGTGGTAAAGAGTCTTGTGATCGACGGTATTTTTACCGGCGTGGGAAGTGTACTCAGCTTTCTGCCGATCATCGTGGTATTGTTTTTTTTCCTGTCGATCCTGGAGGATTCCGGTTACATGGCCAGAATTGCTTTCGTGATGGACAGACCGCTGCGTAAGATAGGACTCTCCGGCAAGAGCTTTGTGGCGATGCTCATAGGATTTGGATGCAGCGTTCCTGCGGTTATGGCTACCAGGACCCTGTCTTCGGAACGTGACAGGAAGATGACGATCCTGCTGATTCCGTTTATAAGCTGTTCTGCCAAGATTCCCATCTATGCACTGTTTGCGGCGGCTTTTTTCCGGGAGTACCAGGCACTTGTGATGATGGGGCTGTACGTGTTGGGAATTCTGGTGGGTATTCTTAGTGCAGTTATTTTGAACAGGACAATGTTCCATGGAAAGCCCATGCCGTTCGTGATGGAGCTGCCAAATTACAGATTTCCGTCGGCGAAAAGCGTGCTGCTGCTGATGTGGGATAAGGCGAAAGATTTCGTGCAGCGTGCTTTTACGGTGATCTTTATTGCGACATTGCTCATCTGGTTTCTGCAGTCCTTTGACAGCAGATTGAACGTGGTGACGGATTCCGGCGACAGCCTGCTTGCCATGGTCGGAAAGCTGATCGCACCTGTCTTTGTGCCGCTTGGTTTTGGAGACTGGAGGGCGGCTACCGCACTGATCAGCGGTTTCAGCGCGAAGGAAGCGGTGGTCAGTACGCTTGGTGTGCTGACAGGAACCAGCATGAGCAGCCTTGGCGAGGCGCTGGGGGAAATCTTCACGCCGCCTGCTGCGGTCAGTTATCTTGTATTTACATTATTGTATACGCCCTGTGTGGCGGCTGTTGCGACCATCAAAAGGGAGATGGGATCGTTGTGGAAGACGGTCTGCATTGTATGTATGCAGTGCGGTGCAGCGTGGATCGTGGCGTTTTTGATTTATCATGCCGGGAGGATGTTTTTGTAAAGCGTACGAATTTTTTGCGGATGCACAGGATGAAATGGTGACAGTGAAGCCGAAGGCAGAACTGTTACGTGCAGTTTGGGAACATGTAAACCTGGGGCTGTACAAAAAGTTGAATATGACATAAAATTGTTTATGAGAAAAGCAGAAGGAAGCCGGTAAGGCATGACGCTGCAGACAGCAGGGAAGGGTGTGAGAGAAAATGAAAAGTTATATGCTGGATTTAAATTCTATTGACAGGGTGAAAGGGTTTGTCAAGGCGATCGAAGTGTTTGACGGATATTTCGATTTGGCGACGGGCAGATATGTGATCGATGCCAAGTCTATCATGGGTATTTTTTCCATGGATCTGTCAAAGCCTGTGGAGTTCAGAGTTTTGGAAAATCACGACAGGCTGTCGGAGATTGAGACGGCGATCGCACCGTACATAGCGCAGGCATAGCGGGGTAATATATTCTGAAATTTTAAGACAACTGTCGGTATATGAGGGAATCATATACCGGCAGTTTTTAGATTGCTAAGTATTCGATTTTGTGATAAGATACTCTAATGAATTGAGAGAAGGAGTGACAACATGTTAGAATTAAAAGGTGTCTGCTACTCTGCGGAAGATGAAAACAGAGAGGCAGAAATTTTGAAAGATATCAATGTGACCATTGAGGACAGATTCATTGCCGTGACCGGGCCAAACGGCAGCGGTAAGAGTACGCTTGCCAGGATCATTGCGGGAATTATAAAACCAACGGCAGGGCAGATTTTGCTGGACGGAGTGGATATCACGGATCTTTCTATCACGGAACGGGCCAATATGGGAATTAGTTTTGCATTCCAGCAGCCGGTTCGTTTCAAAGGGATTACGGTGCGGGAGCTTTTGTCCATCGCGGCCGGTAAAGATGCCAGCATGGCGGAAATATGCAATATGCTTTCCGAAGTGGGTCTGTGTGCCAGAGATTATGTAAACCGTGAGGTGAATGCATCTTTGTCCGGCGGGGAATTGAAACGGATTGAAATCGCCATGATCATGGCGCGTGGAACGAAAGTTTCCATTTTTGATGAGCCGGAAGCCGGAATCGATCTGTGGAGTTTTCAGAATCTGATCCATGTGTTTGAGAAGATGCATGAGGAGATTCATGGTTCTATTCTGATCATTTCCCATCAGGAGCGTATTTTGAACATCGCGGACCGTATCATTTTACTGGCGGATGGGCAGATTAAGAAGGTGGGAAGTAAAGAAGAGGTGATACCGGAGCTTCTTGGCGCCGGTGCGCACTGTAAGACACTGACAGATAAATTATAAAAGGGAGGTATCAGTGATGGATGCAATACAACAGAACCTGTTGGAGCAGGTGGCAGGACTGCATGAGATACCTGCCGGTGCTTATAATATCCGTGCCAACGGACAGATGGCGGCCAGGAATACGACAGCCAATATAGATATTACCACGAAGGAGGACCATTCCGGTATTGATATCCGGATCAAACCGGGCACCAGGAACGAGAGTGTGCATATTCCTGTGGTGCTCAGCCAGAGTGGATTGAAAGAGAGCGTATACAACGACTTTTTTGTAGGAGAGAATGCGGATGTGACCATTATCGCAGGCTGTGGTATCCATAACAGCGGCGGCAGCGCCTCAGAGCATTCGGGGATTCATAGATTTTTCGTGGAGAAGAATGCGAAGGTCAGATATGTGGAGAAGCATTATGGCAGCGGGGACGGCAGCGGAGAGAGGCTTATGAATCCGACGACTGAGATTCACCTGGCGGAAGGGGCATCCCTGGAAATGGATACGGTACAGATCAAGGGGATTGATTCCACCAAACGGGTCACCACGGCCCAGGTGGCCGAGGGCTCATCCCTGGTCATAAGGGAGAAGATCATGACCCATGGCAGGCAGTATGCGGAGACGGATTTCAGCGTGGATATGAATGGGGATGATTCCAGTGTCAATCTGATTTCCCGGTCGGTGGCCAAGGAACATTCCAGACAGCTTTTTAAGAGCCGGATCGTGGGAAACGGTAAGTGTCAGGGGCACAGCGAATGTGATGCCATCATCATGGACGAAGCGAGTGTCAGCGCAGTGCCGGAGCTGACAGCAAACAATATCGATGCGAATCTGATCCATGAAGCGGCCATCGGTAAGATCGCCGGGGAACAGTTAATGAAGCTGATGACGCTGGGGCTGACGGAGAAGGAAGCAGAGGAGCAGATCGTTAACGGATTTTTGAAATGAGAAAATTTTTACATTATGCATTAAACAGGCTGGTGATTACGGCATTCATCGTGATTTTGCAGGTGGCGTTCTTTATGATGGAGATCGTCGTGTGGGGCAATTATTATGTGGAGATCGCGATGGCGCTGCGTTTGATCAGTTTTGGCGTCATTATTGCGCTGATCTTAAAACAGGGTAACCCGGCGGTGAAGATGGCATGGATCGTGCCGATCCTGCTCTTTCCGCTTTTTGGCGGTGTCATGTATCTTGCATTGGGGCATGTGTTCCATCCGAAGAGATTGTATATGGCCATGGAGCATACGGGTGAACTTGTCCGGTCGAATCTGCAGCAGGACGCGCAGGTTATGGAAAGACTTAGGGCAGCGGATCCAGGTATTGCCAACCAGTGTGATTATATCCTGCGTTATGCGAATACGCCGGCCTGGGAACATACGAGAGCAGATTATTATCCGGAAGGTTTTCCATGGTGGAAGCAGCTGCTTAAGGATCTGGAGCAGGCGGAAAGATTTATCTTTCTGGAGTTCTTTATTGTGGGAGAGGGAACCATGTGGGATACCGTGCTGGAGGTACTGGAGCGCAAGGTGCGGGCCGGAGTGGAAGTAAGGCTGATCTACGATGATGTTGGGAGTGTATTTCTACTGCCGAAGGAATATAATGAAATGATAGAGAAGAAGGGGATCAAGTGTGTCGCTTTCAACAGACTGGTTCCTTTTCTGGCGTTGGTGCTCAACAACAGGGATCACAGGAAGATCGTGGTGATCGATGGAAGGGTGGGCTATACCGGCGGCATCAATATGTCGGATGAATATATCAATTACAAGCGTACTCATGGCGACCACTGGAAGGATGCGGGGATCCGTATCGAAGGGGAAGCGGTGTGGAATTTTACGGTCATGTTCCTGCAGATGTGGAATATGTCCCGGCATACGGAAGAATATTATGGCAGATACCGTCATCAGTTCGTGGACAGGCCGGCGGCCGGGGGGATCGTGCAGCCGTATATGGACACGCCGCTGGATGAAGAGACGGTGGGAGAAAACGTTTATCTGAATATGATCGGTGCGGCCAGAAAATATCTTTATATTTTTACGCCTTATCTGGTGACGGACAATGAGATGCATACGGCTTTAAAGCTGGCGGCAAAGCGAGGTGTGGATGTGCGCATCGTGACGCCCGGAACGCCGGATAAGAAGACGGTTTACTGGCTGACACAGTCCAATTATCAGAGTCTGATTGAGGCAGGTGTCAGAATCTATCAATACACCCCGGGATTTATCCATTCCAAATGTGTGCTCAGTGATGACGAGACGGCAGTGGTGGGGACGATCAATTTTGATTACAGAAGCTTCTATCATCATTTTGAGTGCGGTGTTTTTTTGTACCGGGCATCCATGATCAGGGATCTGAAAAGAGACATGGAGGAGACCTTTGCCGTGTCTCAACAGATTACATTGGAATGGTGTAAGAAAAAGTTTGTGAAGACCAATGTGATCGGACCGTTTTTGAAGCTGTTTTCCCCCTTATTATAGAAAATGGGGCGTTTGTGTCGGAGTAGAAATGGAGTGCAGATATGTTACGTTTTCTACAGGTTATCGTGTGTAATCTGCCCAGAATTTATATGATACCCAGGATGGCCTACAAGGCCAGGCATGGAGAAAAATATTCGGAAGAGGAATGTTACAGGTATGCGCAGCTTGCGATCCGCCGTATGATGAAGGCAGGGCATATCTCCACCAGAAAGTACGGTACGGAACATCTTCCCCAGGAGGGCGGTTACATGCTGTTTCCCAATCATCAGGGCAAATACGATGCGCTTGGTATCATGTATGCTCATGAGAAACCATGTTCGGTGGTGATCGATGATGCGAAATCCCACGGCATTCTGGTGAAGCAGTTCATCGATCTGATCCATGGCAAAAGGCTGGTCAAGGATGATCCGAGGCAGTCGGTGGCGCTCATTAGAGAGCTGGCGGAAGATACGAAGAATGGGCGCAGGTTCATTATTTTTCCGGAGGGCGGTTATTATAAGAATCACAATACTGTGGGAGAATTCAAGGCAGGAAGCTTTAAGAGCGCCGTAAAAGCGAAAGTGCCCATCATCCCGGTGGCGCTGGTCGATTCCTACAAGGCGTTCGAGGAATGGACATTGAAGCCGGTGGTGACACAGGTGCATTTCCTGCAGGCGATTCCTTATGATGAGTATAAGAATATGTCAACGGCACAGATTGCCGTTCTTGTGCGTGATCGAATTGTCAGTACGATTCAGGAAGCGCTGAGTCCGGCCTGACCACGGGCGGGAGCTGTATTCACCTGCAATGTCGGTTAGTTAAGCCGGACGCGCCTGTCAATGGAAGGTAAGTACATTACAAGTAAAATATCCCTGCAGCAAAGCTGCGGGGATATTTTAAATGAAACGATCTGTTCTATATTTTCAAAACAGGACGCGTATATTCGTTACCATGATCGGGTGTGTCAGGGAATTTGTTCTGCACCAGACTGTGATAGATATGGCTGGCATAGATATCTTTGGCAAGAAGCTTCTGTCCGTTTGCCGGTAACAGTTCGTCCGCATCGGACAGCCGGCTGAGCAACGGTACGGTACCATTTGCCTTGATGGCGGTCAACAGCGGCGTTGCATCCTGACGGAAACCAAGTATGCGCGCATAATAGACATAATCCTCGGACTGGAAGGTAAGAAGATCTTCCTTCCTGATCTGCAGAAGAATATGCATCAGGCTTCGAGCGATGCGGGTGTAGGTACGGTTCTTGGTCTTTAACTTCTCGCAGAAATCCGTAAAGCCGCGGAATGTTGGCAGCAGATTCTCGATGCGGTCCGACAGATCCTGATCAATATCGGGATGAGCGGTGAACCCTTCTGCCTGTTCGGACAGCAGCTGGTAGTGCAGCGGCAGAGAGAAGTCGTCCGCATGGATCGGACAGGATTTGCCGAACTGTGATGACAGCAGGTCGAAAGCGATGGGCGGCATCAGTTTCGTGACTTCGGAGAGATTGCCGGAAGCATCGATGGCCTCTCTGATCGCCAGCGCGGAGCAAAAAGTATTCAGCAGGCTGGCGTCATGGTAGGAACTGCCGGCCCGATGGGTTGTGTAGGGGACGATTTTGCTGTTGCGTTTAAAAAGGGCTTTGCAGTATTCGATGCCCAGAATATTATTGGAAGTCGTCATGACATGCAGGTAAGGTGTCAGCTGCGGCGCGCTTGCCTGGAGAGCGGCATTTCTGGCGCTGGGATAGGCATAACCCATCCGCAGATGTCTATCCAGCGCTTCTTTAAAGACAGAGCCTTCAGCCAGCAGGCTGATGGCAAATTCCGACAGGATATTGAGGTCACCGCATTCGCTGCCAAAGCACAGCGTGTCCACGATTCCCAGCCTGTCGAAAAGAGCGACTGCCCCGGAAGCAAAATATTCCGCACTGCCCAATGCGTAATAGACAGGAAGCTCCAACACCAGATCGGCTCCGCATTTAAGGGCAGTCTCCGCGCGCAGATATTTATCCATCAAAGCGGGCGCGCCCCGCTGCACGAAGTCTCCGCACATGGCAATGATGCAGTAGTCTGCGCCTGTCATTTCTTTTGCTTTAGCAATCTGATAGGCATGTCCATTGTGAAATGGATTGTACTCTGCAATGATACCTACTGTTTTCATAGTCAATTACCCCTCTTACTTCCGAAAGTGTTACGACAAGTTCCCCTTTTATATTATATATAGCAAACTCCACCATGCTCAATCTGCCGCCTGGCAGGCCGTATGGCCATCCATGCTATGAAAGTCTAAGACTTTCATTCGTAAAACTCTATTTAGAAACGAAATCTGCCATGTCGTTTACTATAGTTTATCATAAATAAAATATTTTGCACGCTGTAAATGGAAAAAGATACAAAATTAACAGGTTTACAGGAGTTCTGTCTTGTATACAAGCCGTTCTTTTTGTATAATTAATTTACTGTTTCTATTTATGATGGTATCCCAGTGTAGAATATGGGTGTTTGGGAAAAGCTGTCAAAATGCATACAAGGAGGGTACAGTATGTCTTATATTGACTTGATGAAAGAGAAAGCAAGGAGTGATAAGAAGACGATCGTTCTGCCGGAGACTAATGACAAAAGAACTTTGATCGCAGCGGCCAGTATTCTTAAGGAAGAGATCGCAGACATCATTATGATCGGCAATGAGGAGAAGATTATGGACGGTGCCGGCTGGCTGGAGGTGGAGCTGGACGGCGTCACGATCATCGATCCGGAGAAGTCGGAGAAGCTGGACGGTTATGTGAATATTTTGTATGAGACGAGGAAGAACAAAGGGATGACGCCGGAGAAGGCAAGAGAGATTCTTCTGAGTGATTATCTTACCTTTGGCGTGGTGATGGTCAAGGCCAATGACGCTGACGGTATGGTGGCCGGCGCCTGTCATGCCACGGCGGATACGCTGCGGCCGGCACTGCAGATCTTGAAGACGGCTCCTGGTGTGAAGCTGGTATCCGGTTTCTTTATTCTGGATGTGCCGGACTGCACTTTCGGGGAGAAGGGGACGTTCCTTTTCGCGGACTGCGGCTTGAATCAGGATCCGACGGCGGAGGAGCTGGCAGCCATTGCGGATACTTCGGCCAAGAGCTTTAAGAGTCTGGTAGGAGCCAAGCCGATCATTGCCATGTTGTCCCACTCCACAAAGGGCAGTGCGAAGCACCCGCTGGTGGACAAGATGGTGGAGGCCACCCGCATCGCTCATGAGCAGTATCCGCACCTGTGCATCGATGGGGAACTGCAGACAGACGCTGCTCTGGTGCCGCATGTGGCCAAGTCCAAGGCTCCCGGCAGCGAAGTGGCGGGTAAGGCCAATGTGCTCATCTTCCCGAATCTGGACTGCGGCAACATTGGTTATAAACTGGTACAGCGACTGGGCAAGGCAGAGGCTTACGGGCCTATGCTGCAGGGCATCGCAAAGCCGGTGAACGATCTTTCCCGAGGCTGTTCCTGGCAGGATATCGTGGGTGTGGTGGCGCTTACGGCGGTACAGGCCCAGCTTGCGTAAAATTTTTGTTGACAAATGGAAAACCCATGGGTATAATTGTTTGAGTGTGGATAGGAGTCAACTATGTTCGTGAATTTAACTGAAGTGTTACTCAATGAGGACAAGGTAGTCACGATGCAGGCAGAACCGGAGGTCAGTCAGGTTACGATTGGCGGGGAGACATTTCCGGTGAACAATATGACACCTTTTGCGATGACCTTTACCAATCTTGAGAAGGGCAGAGCGCGGGTGGAAGGAGAGGGGAAGATTATGTTCTCCGCTCGTTGCAGCAGATGTCTGCGGGAAGTGAACACGACACTGGAGCTTGCAATCGACAGGACAGTGTATGCACCGGACAGGATGCCTTCGCCGGAGGACGGTGACGATCAGGAGTATATGAACGGTTATCAGATGGACGTGGAAGAACTGCTGCGCAATGAAATTGTGATCAACTGGCCTATGAAGATTCTGTGCAGGCCGGACTGCCGCGGTATATGCCGCCAGTGCGGACAGGATCTGAATACGGGAACATGTGACTGTGACACGTTTGTTCCTGATCCCAGGATGGCAGTAATAAAAGATATCTTTAACGGGAGTAAGGAGGTGTGAGACGATGTCAATCTGTCCTAAGAACAAATCTTCCAAAGGGAGAAGAGACAGGAGAAGAGCAAACTGGAAAATGACTGCCCCTACATTGGTTAAGTGCAGTAAATGCGGTGCGCTCATGGTACCCCACAGAGTATGTAAGAAGTGCGGCACATACAACAAAAAAGAAATTATCGCAGTTGATTGATGCGGGTGATATTTGAAGAGATCAAGGGATCGTAGAGCGTATGATTCCTTGATTTCTTTATTTTGCGGCTTTCTTTTATCGTAGACTTTGGTTTTCTCATATGGTATACTGAAATTATCTTTACAGTTTTGTTTCTGGCTGGGGGGGGGTGGCGGCATGCCGAATACCGATCTGGAAATCAGGGTTAACCTGACAGATCTTGATGAGATCAGAGAATAAAGTGACAGAAGCTGATACGAGGTGCAGTTATGAGCGAGTATATTAAGGTCGCGGTGGATGCGATGGGCGGTGACAATGCCCCGCAGGAGATCGTGAAGGGGGCGGTGGAAGCCGTCAACGAGGGCAGTAAGGTCAAGGTATATCTGGTGGGTATGAAGGAGGCGGTGGAGAGAGAGCTGTCCGGTCATACATACCCGAAGGAGCAGATTGAGGTGGTGCCTGCTTCCGAGATCATAGAGACGGCGGAGCCGCCCGTGATGGCGATCCGCAAGAAGAAAGATTCCTCTTTGGTGAAGGCGCTGAATCTGGTGAAGGACGGAACCTGTGATGCCTATGTATCGGCGGGGAGTACAGGTGCCACGCTGGTTGGTGGACAGGTTATCGTGGGCCGGATCAAGGGGGTGGAGAGACCGCCGCTTGCGCCGCTGATTCCGACGGCGACGGGATGTTCCCTGCTGATCGACTGCGGAGCCAACGTGGACGCCAGACCTTCCCACCTGGTGCAGTTTGCCAAGATGGGTTCCGTCTATATGGAACATGTGATGGGGATTAAGAATCCGAAAGTGGGGATTGTGAATATCGGTGCGGAGGAGGAGAAGGGCAATGCGCTGGTCAAGGAGACCTTCCCGCTCTTGAAGAACTGCCCGGACATCAACTTTATCGGCAGCGTGGAGGCCAGAGATATCCCGGCAGGCGCGGCAGACGTAGTGGTGTGCGAGGCTTTTACGGGGAACGTTATCTTGAAGACTTATGAGGGGGTTGGCTCCACGCTGATTTCGAAGGTGAAGGAGGGCATGATGACAAGCCTGCGCAGTAAGATTGGAGCGCTCCTTGTGAAACCGGCCCTGAAACAGACGCTTAAGGCGTTTGACCTGGAGCAGTACGGCGGTGCGCCGATGCTCGGCCTTAAGGGACTGGTGGTGAAGACTCACGGCAGTTCCAAATCCATAGAGATTAAGAATTCCATACTACAGTGTATCACCTTTACCGAACAGCAGATCAGTGAGAAGATTAAGCAGATGCTTCAAGCTGACGGGATCGTGTCCGGAGAGAAGTAATAGAACGAATATTTGTGCCGGTGATATGTGGCACGGATAAGAGACTAACGAGAAGGTGAAAGGGGTAAACTGTCAGGATGGAATTTGAGAAGTTGAAAGAAGCAATCGCGGATATATTGAATGTGGACCCTAACGAGGTTACGGAAGAAACAACTTTTACGGAGGATCTGGGAGCGGACTCCCTGGATGTCTACCAGATTGTGATGAAGATCGAGGAGGCATTTGAGATTGAGATCCCGGCTGAAGCTGTAAAAGAAATCTCGACGGTGGGAGAGGCCGTCATGCTGATCAGAAATTGTATTTAAAGATACAGTGTAAAGCGGGAAGCCCTTTTTATCATGAAAGGGCTTTTTAAATGTGGGAGGTTCTTATGTTGGTGGACAGGCTTGCACAGCTGGAAGAGAAAATAGAATACTGCTTTCGAGATAAGAAACTGCTGCGGCAGGCGTTGACTCACAGTTCCTATTCTAATGAGCAGAAAATCAACAAACTGCCGGATTATGAGAGGCTGGAGTTCCTCGGTGATGCGGTGCTGGAGCTGGTGAGCAGCGATCATATCTTCCGGGAGAATCCGGAGATGTCGGAGGGAGAGTTGACCAAATTCAGATCTTCCATCGTCTGTGAGCCGGCCCTTGCTTTCTGTGCGAGGCAGATCGGACTGGAAGAGTTTATCCTGCTGGGCAGAGGGGAAGAACTGACCGGCGGCAGGAAGCGGGATTCCATCATATCGGATGTGATGGAGGCCACTATTGGGGCCATTTATCTGGACAGCGGCATCGAGGAAGCGCGGGCGTTTATCGGCCGTTTTATCCTGTCGGATCTGGAGCATAAGCAGCTGTTCTATGATGCGAAGACCATACTGCAGGAAGAGATCCAGAAGGAGAACGGCGGCGTGCTTCGTTATGAGCTGGTCCGGGAGGAAGGGCCGGAGCATGACAAGACTTTCGTGGTGGAAGTGATGGTCGGAGACAGAATGGCGGGCCGTGGAAACGGGCATTCCAAGAAAGCGGCGGAACAGCACGCCGCTTATGAAGCGCTTCTTCGGCGTAAGACGGTGTCTGCACGGAAGAATCAGACGGGAGCTGACGGGATCCCGTGTGAATGATGCGACAGGCGTCAGTCCGGTTATGAAGATATTTATACGGTAGTAGAAAGACAGATTGAGGTACGTATGTATTTAAAAAGCATTGAGGTGCACGGATTCAAATCCTTTGCCAATAAGATAAATTTCAAGTTTCACAACGGTATTACCGGTATTGTGGGGCCCAACGGTTCCGGAAAAAGCAACGTGGCGGATGCCGTCAGATGGGTGCTGGGAGAGCAGCGGATCAAGCAGCTTCGAGGTTCTTCCATGCAGGACGTGATCTTCTCCGGAACGGAGATGCGAAAGCCTCTGGGTTATGCCTACGTGGCGATCACGCTGGACAATACGGATCATCAGCTGACCATCGACTATGATGAGGTGACGGTGTCCAGAAGGCTGTACCGGTCCGGTGAGAGTGAATATATGATCAACGGCTCCATCTGCCGTCTGAAAGACGTGAACGAGCTTTTCTACGATACCGGTATCGGTAAGGAAGGATACTCCATTATCGGACAGGGACAGATCGAGAAGATCTTAAGCGGCAAGCCGGAGGAGCGGCGTGAGCTGTTCGACGAGGCTGCCGGTATCGTGAAGTTCAAGCGCAGGAAGTATGCGGCACAGAAGAAGCTGGAAGACGAGAAGCAGAACCTTGTCCGGGTCAATGACATCTTAAGCGAGCTGGAGAAGCAGACCGGGCCGCTGGAGAAGCAGGCCGAGAAGGCCAGAGTCTACCTGAAAAAGAAAGAAGAGTTAAAGACGCTGGACGTAAATGTGTTCCTGCTGGAGAATGTGCGGGTACGGCAGCAGCTGGCGGAGACGGACGGCAAACTGACGATTGCCGGCGGGGATCTGGAAGAGACCACGAAGAAGTATGAGAACATCAAGGAAGAGTACGAGCAGATCGCCGGCCGGATCGAAGAACTGGATCAGGCCATCGAGACGGCCCGGGCGACGCTGACGGATACCGGGGTGATGCGTTCCAAGCTGGAAGGTGAGATCAATGTCTTAAAGGAACAGATCCACTCGGCGGAGGGCAACGAAGAGCATTTACAGAGCCGCATCCGCAGTATCAGTGAACAGATCAACACACGCACCCGGGAGAAGGACGGCATCCTTGCGGATAAGGAGCAGACGGATCAGAAACTGACGCAGCTGGAGCAGGCCAGAACAGAAGCCAGGCAGCTGCTGGAGGAGACCCAGAGCCGGATCGAAGAGCTGAATGATCACATCGAAAGTGGGAAGAATACGATCATCGACGCCTTGAATAACCGTGCCACGATCAAGTCCAGGATGGGGCGCTACGATACCATGCTGGAGCAGATCAACATCCGCAGGGCGGAGCTGAATTCCCGACTGCTGCGGGCCAAGTCCGACGAGGCGGAGCAGACGGAGACCATCAAGAAGCTGGAAGAAGAATTCGAGGCTGTGGGGACTGCCATCAAAGAACTGGGGGAAAAGCAGGAGACGATGGAGGAGCGGCTTTCGCTTTTCCGGGAAGAGCTGGCGGAGCGGGACCAGAAGCTGCGGGATACCCAGGTGCTTTATCATCAGCAGAAGTCCAGGCTGGAGGCGCTGGCCAACCTGACGGAGCGCTACGAGGGGTACGGCGGCAGCGTCAAGGCCGTGATGGAGCGCAAAGGCCAGGAGAAGGGCATCATCGGCGTGGTGGCGGATATCATCCAGGCGGAAGCCAGATATGAGACGGCCATCGAGACGGCTTTGGGCGGCAATATCCAGAATATCGTCACGGAGGATGAGGAGACCGCCAAGCGCATGATCGGTTATCTGAAAAAGGCCCGGGCGGGCCGTGCCACCTTCCTGCCCCTCACCAGTATTACCCGCCCCCAGGAGTTTAAGAATCCTGACGCCCTGAAGGAAAAAGGCGTAATCGGCATGGCGGACGAACTGGTGAAGGTGGAGAAGAAATACCGGAACGTGGCGAAAGCGATGTTAGGGCGTATCGTGGTGGTGGACAACGTGGACAATGCCGTGAAGATTGCCAGAAAGTTCGATTACGGCATCCGTATGGTCACGTTGGAAGGCGAACTGCTGGTGCCCGGTGGCGCCATCAGCGGCGGCGCTTTCAAGAACAACTCCAATCTGCTGGGCAGACGCCGGGAGATGGAGGAGCTCAGTAGGAAGGTCAAGCAGTACGTGGTGGATATCGACAATCTGTTAAATGATATCGAGCAGACGAAACGAAACAGGAACAAGCTGCGTCTGGAGATCGAGGATGTCAAAGGGCAGCTGCAGCGTAAGTTCATCGAGCAGAATACGGCCAGAATGAGCGTGGCGCAGGCCCGGGAGAAGAAGAGCGAGACGGAGGAAGGCTTCGACGAGCTGAAAACAGAACAGCAGGATATCGAACGGCAGATCAAGGAGATTCAGGTCAATAAGGATGAAAACTTAAGAGAGCTGGCAGATTCCGAGGCGCTGGAGAAGAACGTGGAAGCGCAGATCGGCGAATTCCAGAAGCAGCTGGAGGCAAAGCGGACGGAGGAATCAGAGCAGTCGGCCAAAGTATCCGAGTGGGATGTGGAAGTGGAGAAGATGCGCCAGAGCGCGGATTTCCAGAGACAGAATCTGGAACGTGTGGAGGGCGAGATTGCACGCCACAGCGCAGAGCTTAAGGAGGTGCAGGAAGGTCTGCATCTGGGCAAAGAAGAGGTGGAGCGCAAGAAAGCCAGTATTCTGGAGATCGAGAAGACTATTGCGTCATCCTACTCCGCCCAGACGGACGCGGAGACGAAACTGAAAGAGGATATCGCTCTTAAGGAAGAGCTTGCGGGGAAACAGAAGAACTTCTTTGCCACGAGAGAAGAACTGTCCGAGCGGATGACGGCGCTGGACAAGGAAGTGTACCGTCTCAACAGCCAGCGGGAACGGATGGAAGAGTCCATTGAGTCCCAGATCAACTATATGTGGGACGAGTACGAGATCACCCTCTCCGATGCGGAGTCCATGAAGGACGAGGAGATGAACGATCTGCCCGCCATGAAGAAGGAGATCACGGCGCTGAAAGATGCGATCCGCAAACTGGGGGACGTGAACGTCAATGCCATCGAGGATTACAGGAATCTGATGGAGCGTTACACCTTTTTAAAGACCCAGCATGATGATCTGGTGGAGGCGGAGAAAACGCTTCTGGGGATCATTGAAGAGCTGGACAGCTCCATGCGTAAGCAGTTCAATGAAAAATTTGCACAGATCAACAGAGAGTTCGACAAGGTGTTCAAGGAGCTTTTCGGCGGCGGTAAGGGAGCGCTTGAGCTGATGGAGGATGAGGACGTGCTGGAGGCAGGCATCCGGATCATTGCACAGCCGCCCGGCAAGAAGCTGGTCAACATGATGCAGATGTCCGGTGGAGAGAAGTCCCTGACCGCGATCTGCCTGCTGTTTGCGATCCAGAACTTAAAGCCGTCGCCCTTCTGTCTTCTGGACGAGATCGAGGCGGCGCTGGATGAGAGCAATGTAGGAAGATTTGCCAAGTATCTGCACAAGCTGACGAAGAATACACAGTTTATCGTGATCACCCACAGGCGCGGCACGATGGAGAAAGCGGACCGCCTCTACGGTATCACGATGCAGGAGAAGGGTGTGTCAACACTGGTAAGCGTAAATTTGATCGATAAGGAATTGGATGACTGATGAGTGAAGAGAAGAAGGGTTTTTTCAGAAGATTAAAAGAGGGACTGACAAAGACGAGGAACAATATCGTTCACGGGATCGATTCCGTGTTCAACGGATTTTCCAACATAGACGATGATTTCTATGAGGAACTGGAAGAAATCCTGATCATGGGCGATATCGGGGTGCAGGCCACCGAGGCGATCCTGGAACGGCTGCGGGAGCAGGTGAAGGAGAACCATATCAAGGAACCGGCCGACTGCAAGTCCTTTCTGATCCAGAATATCAAGGAACAGATGCAGGTACAGGAGACGGCCTATGTGTTCGAGGAAAGACAGTCTGTTGTGCTGGTGATCGGCGTCAACGGCGTGGGCAAGACCACCACCGTGGGCAAGCTGGCCGGGAAACTGAAAGGACAGGGAAGACGGGTGCTGATCGCGGCGGCGGATACTTTCCGTGCGGCGGCGGGCGAGCAGCTGAGTGAATGGGCGGACCGTGCCGGGGTGGATATGATCGGCGGCAGCGAGGGTTCCGATCCCGCCAGTGTGATCTTCGATGCGGTGAATGCGGCGAAGGCGAGGAATATCGACGTGCTCTTATGTGATACGGCGGGCAGGCTACACAATAAGAAGAACCTGATGGAGGAGCTTAAGAAGATCAACCGGATCATCGACAGAGAGTTTCCCGATGCCCACAGGGAGAATCTGGTGGTGCTGGATGCCACCACCGGCCAGAATGCGCTGCAGCAGGCGAAGGAGTTCGGCGAGGTGGCGGATTTGACGGGCATTATCCTGACCAAGATGGACGGTACGGCCAAGGGCGGCATCGCGGTGGCGATTCAGTCACAGCTGCAGATTCCGGTCAAGTATATCGGCGTCGGGGAGACCATAGAGGATCTGCAGAAGTTCGACGCGGACCAGTTTGTGGACGCGCTGTTTTCCGTGGATCAGACTGCCGGGGACGGGGAAGAAGAGCGCTGAGAAGCGATTTGTTGAGGAAGTGCGGAAGGGTATTTTACAGGGGACGGGAAAGGAGCAGAGAGACAGGCGATGAAGGAATTGTCATTGGATAAGTTCGAGGAGGCATATGAGATCGTCAAGGAGGTGGCATCAGAGACGAAACTGATCTACAGCGATCATTTCAGTGCGCGGACAGGGAACAAGGTGTATCTGAAACCGGAGAACATGCAGCTGACGGGGGCCTATAAGCTGCGGGGGGCCTACTATAAGATCAGTACGCTGTCGGATGAAGAACGGGCGAAGGGGCTGATCACGGCGTCGGCCGGGAACCATGCGCAGGGCGTGGCCTATGCGGCGAAGTGCTACGGCGTGAAGGCGGTGATCGTCATGCCCACGACCACGCCGCTGATCAAGGTGAACAGGACGAAAGGTTACGGTGCGGAGGTGGTGCTGCATGGCGACGTGTACGACGAGGCCTGTGCCAGAGCCTATGAACTGGCGGCAGAGAACGGGTATACCTTTGTGCATCCTTTTGACGATCTGGACGTGGCTACGGGACAGGGCACCATCGCCATGGAGATCATCAAGGAATTGCCGCTGGTGGACTATATTCTGGTGCCGGTGGGCGGCGGCGGACTGGCTACCGGTGTGTCTACGCTGGCCAAACTTCTGAATCCCAAGATCAAGGTGATCGGCGTGGAGCCGGCAGGGGCCAACTGTCTGCAGGAATCCGTGCGGGCCGGCAAGGTGACGACGCTGGAGAAGGTCAATACCATCGCGGACGGCACGGCGGTCAAGACACCGGGCACGGACATTTTCCCTTATCTTAAGGAAAATCTGGACGACATCATCACGGTGGGGGATGAGGAGCTGGTGGTCTCTTTCCTCGACATGGTGGAGAATCATAAGATGGTCGTGGAGAACTCCGGTCTGCTGACGGTGGCGGCTCTGAAGCATCTGGATGTGAAGAATAAAAAGGTTGTGGCGATTCTTAGCGGCGGCAATATGGACGTGATCACCATGTCCTCTGTGGTACAGCAGGGCCTTGTGCTGCGGGACCGGATCTTCTCGGTGTCCGTGCTTTTGCCGGATAAGCCGGGCGAGCTGTCCAGAGTGGCGGACGTGATCGCGAAGCAAAACGGCAATGTGATCAAGTTAGAGCATAACCAGTTCGTCTCCATCAACCGCAGTGCGGAGGTGGAGCTGCGCATCACCATGGAGGCATTTGGGACGGACCATAAGAACCAGATCATATCATCGCTGCAGCAAAACGGCTACCAGCCGAAGCTGATCCGGGCCAGCATCTGACACCGGTATCTGACACGCCGGGCAGGCGGACATATGGACTGAAAATGATATAGAGATGACAGGATCCGCATGGTTTTTCTGTGCGGATCTTATGGATTTTGGCAGGCGGTTTGACAGGATACGCAGTCATGAAATGAAGGGAATGCGGTTACACTATAGGAGAAGATGAGTTTAGCCCGCTGACCGTGGCATGAAGGAAAGGCAGATCATGATGGAAAATAAAAAAATTTCAAAAAAAAGCAAGACAGAATGGGTAAAGAAATATATTATTATAACAGCGGCGACTTTTGTCTATGCGGTGGCGGTCAGTTTTTTTATCGATCCCAATGATATGGCGCCGGGCGGACTTACCGGCGTGGCGATCATTTTGAGCAGACTGGTGCCGGTCAGTACCGGTACGCTGATCCTGCTGTTAAATATCCCGATCCTGATATTTGGCGTGTGGAAATTCGGGATCGGCCTGACCATCTCGACGATCTATGCCACGGTATCGATTTCCTTTTTTACCAATATGTTATCAGGTGTGGAGGCGGCCACCAATGATATACTGTTGGCAGCGGTGGCGGGCGGTATCCTGCAGGCGATCGCCATCGGTGTGATCTTCCGGGCCGGGGCGACCAGCGGCGGCGTGGATATCATCATCAAGGCGCTTAAGTTAAAACTGCCGCATCTAAAGACGGGCAATCTTTTTCTGATGATAGATGCCACGGTGGTGACACTGTCGGGAATCGTCTTTCGGGATGTCAGCGCTGCGCTGTATGCGGCGGTGGCGGTAGGGTGCTGCTCGGTGGCCATGGACGTGGTGCTCTACGGACGGGACGAGGCGAAACTTCTCTATATCATCAGTGACAGGCCGGAGCAGATCACGCAGCGGCTGTTGGAGGATCTGGATGTGGGCACTACCTATATCAACGGGCAGGGCGCCTACAGCGGCAATGAGAAGCGGGTGATCATGTGCGCCATGAAGAAGACGGTATTTCCGAGAGCGGAGGAGATCGTGAGGGAGGAAGATGCGAATTCCTTTATGATCGTGACCAGTGCCACGGAGATTTTCGGGGAAGGCTATAAGAGCTATTTTGGCGAGCGGATTTAGGGATGACGGATTTTTCAAAGATAGGAGAAACGTATGCAGGAAATGAATTTGCGGAGTAAGAGACATAAGAAAAGGCGCAGGAGAAGCGAGAACGGAATCCTGGTGGGATCGATCATACTTTGTCTGGTGACTTTGACGGCGATTACGATCACACTGGTCATGGTATTTCGCTATCGGGCCATCCAGATGGAAAATACGGTGGTCATGAATGAGCTGGAGTCTGTGCGGATGGATGAGACGGTCACTTACACGCAGGGCGAGGTGGACGCCATGATCGCCAACGCAGTGACGCAGACGGCCGACGAGACGACGCAGGCGGTACAGTCTGATTTTCTGGAGAAATTAAAAGAACTGATGTTAAACGGCGACGGGACGCTTGCCATGCTCCGCTATTTCTATCCGGATGAAATCGTGGTGGCGGATGCGGGGGAGTATCACTTTTTTCCCATATCCGATGATCTGGCACGGCATACATACGATCTGGAGCAGTTTGTCAGGAACGGCGATCAGGTCATGAACTATTATGACAACAGTCAGTGGATCTCCCGCAAGGGGATTGACGTGTCGAAATATCAGGAGGAGATCGACTGGGAGCTGGTGGCCGGCGACGGCGTGGAATACGCCTTCATCCGTCTGGGGCTCAGAGGATACACGAAGGGTGAGATTCAGGAGGATGAGAATTTCAAGGACAATATCAAGGGAGCGCTGAACAATGAGATCGGTGTCGGCGTATATTTCTTCACGCAGGCGGTCAGTGTGGAGGAGGCGGAAGAGGAGGCGCAGTTCGTGCTGGATGCGCTGGAGCCTTACCCGATCGACTATCCGGTGGTCATTGATGTGGAGGCGGTCTCCAATACCAGCGCCAGGACGAAGGATCTGACGAAGGAGGAGCGGACGCGCTGTTGCATCGCCTTCTGTGAGAAGATCAGGGAGGCAGGCTATACGCCGATGATCTACGGCAATATGAAGACATTCATGATCATGCTTGATCTGGCACAGCTGGAGGCGTATGACAAGTGGGTCGCTTTCTATGACGAGCCGATGTATTATCCCTATGCCTTTAAGATCTGGCAGTATACGGATGAGGGCAAAGTCGCAGGAATCGAAGGGAATGTGGATCTGAATATCAGCTTTGAAGAGGCAGACGGCGTGCAGGACGAGTAAATTAAAATACTGTTGTTTTCGGGCAGGGGTTCATGATAAAATAAGAGCAGTTAAAATTGCAGAAAGGCGGGGGTAACAATGAAATACGAATTTGAAGGAACAGTGGAATTCCGTGAGAATGAGAACACGATCGCGGTGCCCTTTAATGTATGGGAAGTGTGTGAGAAGGTGGGAGACGCGCCGGTCAGGGTGTGCTTTGACGACGTCTGCTTTATATGTGATCTGGTGCCGAAGGGACAGGGATATTATGATATTCCGGTCAATCCGGATACGCTGGCCAAGGTGGAGCTGGGTAAGAAGTATCTGATCTCGATCGAGATCGTGGGCAATGTGGTGAGCATGGGAGGCAGTCCCTACAGCACGGAACATCCGATCCGTAAGATCGACAGCGTGGATCTGGTGACGCAGCCCTGGGACGGTCTGTGCGGACAGGCCTGCATAGCCATGATCGCGGGTACTTCGCTGGATGAAGCCTGTGATATCATGAAGTGCCGTGAGTGGCAGGCGAACATGAGCAAGATGATTGCCACGCTGGAGTATCTGGGAATTCGCCATGCGGACAAGATCGTCTATACGCTGGGCAAACATGTGGCGCTGCCGCACTGCTGCATCATCATGGAGAAGATGGGCAGATACAGTCATTATCTGGTAGGATTTGACGGCCATTACTACGAGCCGAACCAGGGTGTGCTGAAAGAGTTTGATCTGAGTAAGATGGTGGGGTATCTGGAGATCGTTACAGCATAAAATAACCGCCTGACGGCAGAGAAAAGTGGAGCCGTCAGGCGGTTTTCAGTAGTATGGAATGGAGAGCGGTATGAAACACAAAGACTATTATAATGATGAATATATCCTGGATTTTTCCCGGAAAATTAATGACGTCATGCCGGATTTCGATGCCGGAACTTTTTGTGACACCCTGCTTGGCAGGCTGGACGATAAGGAACTGTTTGCCAGACTTGATTTTATTGTGGATGCCATGCAGCGGAGTATGTCCGGTGATTACGCGGCAAACATTAAGGCATTTTTCAATATGCTGGGGCCGGAACTGGAGAGGCCGGAAGGGATGTTCAATCTTGGGTGGTGGCTGTGGCCGGTCGGCAGATATGTGGAACGGCATGGAAACGAGGACTTTCGCCTGTCGCTTTCTTTTCTGAAAGAACTGACGAAAAGATTCACCGGGGAGTTTGCTGTCCGCCCTTTGCTGCAGGCGCACCCGGGAGAGGTCATGGACGAGTTGATCCGGTGGACTGATGACGAAAATGTCCATGTCAGGCGGCTTGCCAGTGAGGGTGTCAGAACACGGCTGCCCTGGTCGCCCAAATTGCTGGTCGCACTGGAGGAATTTGAAAGATACACGATCCTTCTGACAAATTTAAAAGACGACCCGCAGAAGTTTGTCCAGAAAAGCGTGGGCAACAACCTCAACGACTTGTATAAAGACGCCCCGGAAAAAGCGGATTTCATTATCGCACAATGGGAAAGCACGGGGCGGAGCAGGGCACAGGACTGGATCATTAAGCATGGCAGAAGAAATCAGAAACAGGGAACTTCCGGCTCCTTTTGTGATTGTAACGCGGTTGTAGCCCCTGGAGAGGGAAGATAAACACTGCTGCTTTTTATGAAAGGAAGGGAACATTATGGTAAAGCGTCGCATCTCCTGCTAACAGCAGGAGGAAAATACATTCAATCCTTCTGCTGCATTAGTGCATTAGGAGGTATCTATGAAGAAATATCAAAAACAAAACAGAAACTATTTTTTTGGTGCTCTTATTTGTGTATTTATCAGCACTGTTTTTGCTGTTACCCTGCAGTTTTTGAAAGGCGATGTCCTTGACTATGCCATTGCCGGAGAAACAGCACAGACCGGTCGATATGCGGTTCTACTGATTGCATTTATATTATGTGAGATTTTTTTCTATTTTTGTTATAAGCAGTTTAGCGCTGGATTTGTTGTAGGCTGCACCAAATCTCTGAGGCGTGATATCTTTGACAGTATTATGAGAAGAGATTTTGTAAAATATAAAGAGCATCAGCAGGGAGAATATATATCGAAACTTACAAATGAAGTAAATGCAATAAAAACACGCAGGTTTCAAATGCTGCCGATGCTTTGGGAGATACTGTTCAAGAGCATTTTTGTAAGTGCTGCCTTATTTTTGCTGGACTGGCGGCTTGCACTGGTTACGATTACTTTATTGACTACTCCGTTGTATGTTCCAAAACTGATTGAAAAGAAACTGCAAAAAGCACAAACGGAATATCTCGATTCCGTAGAGGATAATCTGGCAAAGGTAAATGATTGGTTAAAAGGTTTTGAGATTATTAAAAATTTTTCGATAGAGGAAAAAATTCTCTTGAAATTCAATGAATCTAACAATCATTCCATGAACAGGCTGCTGAAGGATACAGCGCTGGGAGCAGTGTCACAGTTGATTACGACCCTGATTTCCTATCTCTCGTATTTTGTTGTTCTTGTCTGCGCTGTCTGGCTTGTATTGAAAGGAGATTTTACTGCGGGTAATTTTTTTGTTGCAATCGGCATGATTGACCAGCTTTCTTATCCATTGCTTTCTCTTGCCGAGATAATCAGACAGCTGATCGCAATCAGACCTGCCTGCGATTCTGTAGTATCCTTTATGGCGGAAGGTGTAAATTCGAAGAGAGGCAGAGTTTTACATGAAGTCAGTGATAGAATTGAGTACAGGAGTGTTACATTTGCTTATCCTGATGAACCGCCGGTATTGCATGACTTTAATTTCACGGCGGGAATGGGTAAACGTTATCTGATCAAAGGTCCGAGCGGATGCGGGAAAACGACAGCAGTCAATTTATTACTTCGCTACCATGATGTGAACGGAGGCAGTATTGTGATTGATGGCATACCGATTTCTGAGTATGACAGTACCTATGGTTGTATTACCGTTGTTCGACAGGAAGCGGTGTTGTTTCACGATTCACTCAGGAACAATCTTACCATGTATCAAGACATATCAGATGACAGGCTGGTTTCTGTACTAAAAAGCCTTGGCCTGGATAAATTTGCGAACAGTGTCTCACTGGATGCGCTCATTATGGAAGATGGGGCAAACCTGTCAGGCGGTGAAAAGAAGAGAATATGTTTGGCCCGTGCATTATTGAGAGATACGGATATCCTGATACTGGATGAGCCTCTTGCAAATCTTGATGATGCTACTGCTGCTAAAATTGAAGATATTCTTCTTTCAATCAAATGCAGGCTGCTGATAGTCGTTTCTCATCAATTCTCAGAAACCAGGCTGGCATCTTTTGATGATGTTCTGATTTTTCAAAAAATGTAGTATTATCGCATAAGATGAAGGTCGGTGAATTTTATTTGTGGATATTGCCGGTGAATTGAGACGGCTTTAAGCAGCGCAAACTTTTTAAAGACTGACAAGGGCAAAGAACGAGGGGCGAGACAGCCTCGCCCAACGCCCTTGTCATGAATGTGCTTCTAACCATTTTGCTACTCCGTCAGCATTATTACTTTCAATGATTCCCGTAGCAATTTCCTTTAATTCGTTAATTGCGTTTTCGGTTGCATATGCTTCATCTGCCATTTGAAACATGGAAATATCATTTGCCGAATCGCCAAATACAATTACCCTCTGGCAACCGCATAACTGCTTTACTTTTTGAATTGCTGATGCCTTTGATGCATTCCCCGGACATAGTTCTAACCAATATTCCGGTCTGTATTTGTCCTGTTGAAAAATACAGGTAATTCCCTCTATATGCTTTACACGTTCATAAAGGGGCTGTAATTCATTTTTGGGAGCAATAAATGTAAAATAGCACGTTTTCCCTTCGTACAATTTATCTTTTGTATCAACCATATGAATACGCCTGTCCGTAGAATGGTTTTGCAAATATTCCTGAAAGCCTTCATTAGTTCTTCCTGTTAAACATAATTTTACTTCAGTTGAGCCAAAATAAGCAGTTACAAATCCGGGGATAGTGTTGTCAGTCAAAGCCTGCCTTATGTGTTGCAGTTCTTCTCCGAACAACGAAATTTCAATTTCCCTCCTAGATAAAGGATTGGTAAGAATTGTTCCGTTGCGGATAATGACAGGCAGGTTAAAGGAAATATTTCTTGTAATTTTAGAAGCAGAGTTGAACGATCTTGCAGTTGCATATGTAAGACATATACCTTGAGCAAGTAGACGATTTAATATGGCGGTACTTTCATTTGAAATTATTTTATCATCCCGCAATAAAGTTCCATCTAAATCAGTAACATACAATGTTTTTATCATAAAATTATTTTACCCTTTCCGCAATCATAATATCCATACAATGTTGATGTGGGATTCCACCGCTATTGCAGCTAAAAATGATTTCTTCTGTCTTATGCAATTTCCAATCATGATAGAGCATAAAAAGTTCTCCGGAAATCCAACGAAACCGATTGACATCTTTATCTGGTGGAACCTCCACAAACGGTTTATCTACAAATACATTAATTGCGTGTATGCCGTTTTTGTTTGTGTATTCTTTCAGGTTTGCTGAGATTTCTTTCCGAATTTCTGACTTAATAAAGTGATATACTCCACTGCTGAAAATAATGTCATAGTATTCGGTTGCACGAAAATCAGTTATGTCAGCTTAAAAAAAATCTACATAAGTATTACATTTTTCTGCAAGTTTTTTCCCTTTTTCTATTCCGGTTTCAGACAAATCAAAAGCAGTTACAATATAACCGTTTCGAGCAAGAAAAACAGCATCTTTCCCCTCTCCGCAGCCAAGATCCAACACTTTTAGCGGTTTAACTGGCGGTCGCAGTTTCATTATTTCATAGCACAGATTATTAGGGGTTATTCCCCAATAATAATCCACCGTGTCATACCGCTTGTCATAATCGGAAACCACAAAAGACTTATATCCCAAAAGGGAATCAATACTTGTGTCCAACACATTTGCAATCACAGGAAGCATTTCCATTTCTGGATAATTCGTTACGTTCTCCCATTTTGACACTGCCTGAAAAGAAACATTCAACTTATTCGCCAAGGTTTGTTGCGTATAGCCTAAAGCCTTTCTTTTACTCATAATTACTGATCCAATATTCATATAAACGCTTCCTTAATTTTAAAAGATAAACATAATTCACTCCTTGTTTCTATTGATTCCATTTTAATATAGAGAATTAAAATAATCTATAACCGTGTCGGTTAGTTCATCTTATAAATTCAACCGATCATAGAAATTAAAATATATGAATGAAAACGAATGGATTAAGCAGGAGCGTGCAGGATAACAAAAGAAAGCCTCCAGTGTTAGAATGAGAGAGGTATCGCAATCAGGACGGCAGCTTGTGCGCCCATATCCCGGTTGCATGGATAAAGATAAATCCTACACAGCAACTTACAGAAGAACAGAGGGAGCAGAGAGCGGAAGCCATGCGTCGGAACTTTCAGAAATGACGGTTATAATCGGCGTGAGAGGGGGCAAAACGGGCTTTAAAACTTAATATAGGCATTCTCTGAAAAAGAAATGTGTGCTATACTCTATTCATGGGAAACCATAGAGCCAAAGGCGGCTTTACCCCTCCTGTATTTTGCGGAGGGTTTAAGTAGCCCTCCAGACGAAAGAAAGGAGGGCGATGCAATGTATGTTACATATCAGGATTTAATCCAGATCGGTATACTCATTGTCGCCCTTGCGAATTTGATTTATCAGGTTTACAAGGGAAAAAAGAAATAGCCGCCACTACTACCAATAGTGACGGCTTACCTCATAAGAGGTTTTAGCTTAGTTGTTTGAGGGGTAGAGCCGCTTCTATGGCTTTCCCTTTTTCTATGCTTAATATAGCACATTTGGCATCAGGATTCAAGAGCCAAACGAAAATTACGGTTTGCTCAAAAATTTAGCTGATCTGTGGCCCTCTCATTCTCTTATCAGGTGATTTCACTTTTCAGAATACCCATAGAAACACGCTGCAAGACCATATTTCGCATTTTAAAGGCATGGACTTAAACAAAAGTCTGTAAAGAAAAAATACTTGACACCCGTCCGTTCCTATAGTAGAATGCATAAGTCGGGTGCGGTTTGGTGTGTCCGGCAGAGGTTAGTGACATGGAGAAAATCGTGGAACAGGGATTGTTGTATGATTTCTACGGAGAGCTGTTGACGAAGCATCAGCGGCAGATCTATGAGAGGATCGTATATGACAATCTGTCGCTTGGAGAGATCGCGCAGGAAGAGGGCGTCAGCAGACAGGCAGTGCATGATATCGTCAGGCGCTGCGACAGGATCCTGCAGGGATATGAAGAGAAATTGAAGCTGATCGCCAGATTTGAGAGCATCAAGGGGAAGATCGCCTGTATCAGTCAGCTGGCTGAGCAGCTGGAAGCGGAAGGGACGGCGGATGACGGACAGTATCGTCTGTACGGCGTTAAGATCAGGGAGCTGTCTCAGGAGATCCTGCAGGAATTGTGATGCAGGTTAGTATGATTTGAAAGGCATGGAATTCTATGGCATTTGAAAGTTTGACCGATAAACTGCAGAATGTGTTCAAGAACCTGCGGAGCAAGGGGCGTCTCACGGAAGCGGATGTCAGAACGGCGCTCAAGGAAGTAAAGATGGCGCTGTTAGAGGCGGACGTCAACTTCAAGGTTGTGAAGCAGTTCGTCAAATCGGTGGAGGAGAGAGCCATTGGAGCCGATGTTCTGAACGGATTGAATCCGGGGCAGATGGTGATCAAGATCGTCAACGAAGAGATGATATCCCTGATGGGCTCCGATACCACGGAGATCACGCTGCAGCCCGGTAAGTCGATGACGGTCATCATGATGTGCGGCCTGCAGGGTGCCGGTAAGACGACCACCACGGCCAAGATCGCGGGCAAGCTCAAGTTAAAGGGCAAGAAGCCGCTGCTGGTGGCCTGTGATGTCTACAGACCGGCGGCCATCAAACAGCTGCAGATCAACGGCGAGAAACAGCAGGTGGACGTTTTTTCCATGGGAGAGAACCACAAGCCGGTGAATATCGCGAAGGCGGCTGTGGAACATGCCCAGAAGAACGGCCATAATGTAGTGATCCTGGATACGGCGGGACGTCTTCATATTGACGAGGAGATGATGGCGGAGCTGCAGGAGATCAAGGGCAATGTGGACGTGCATCAGAGTCTGCTGGTGGTGGATGCCATGACAGGACAGGATGCGGTCAATGTGGCGAAGGATTTCGATGAGAAGATCGGTATCGACGGAGTGATTCTTTCCAAGATGGACGGTGATTCCAGAGGCGGTGCGGCGCTCTCTATCAAGGCTGTGACGGGCAGGCCGATCCTCTATATCGGTATGGGGGAGAAGCTCTCGGATTTGGAGCAGTTCTATCCGGATCGTATGGCCAGCCGGATCCTTGGAATGGGCGATGTGCTGACTCTGATCGAGAAGGCACAGCAGAATCTGGATATCGACGAAGAGAAAGAGAAGCAGATGGCGGCCCGCATGAAGAAGGGCAAATTCGACTTCGAGGATTATCTGGAGAGTATGAAACAGATGCGCAATATGGGCGGCCTGTCCGGTATTTTGAGCATGATGCCGGGGATGGGAAGCAAGATGGGGGATATCGAATCCCTGGTGGATGAGAAGCAGCTGGTCCGCATGGAGGCGATCGTGCTGAGCATGACGCCGGCGGAGCGGCAAAATCCCAAGCTGCTGAATCCCAGCAGGAAGCACCGGATCGCCAGAGGCGCCGGCGTGGATATTGCGGTTGTCAATAAATTTATCAAGCAGTTTGAACAGTCCCAGAAGATGATGAAGCAGCTTCCCGGTATGATGGGCGGCAAGCGGGGACGGGGGCTGTTTGGCGGCATGGGCGGTATGAAATTCCCGTTTTAGGGACTGGCAGGAGTCATTTCCGACGGTCCTTAAGGGTTTCAAATAATTTATTAATATTTTTTACATGGAGGCAAAGAAAATGGCAGTTAAGATCAGATTAAGAAGAATGGGACAGAAGAAACATCCTTTCTACAGAATTGTAGTGGCAGATTCCAGATCTCCGAGAGACGGAAGATGTATCGCTGAGATCGGGACCTACGATCCCAATACGGATCCCAGCACCTACAAGGTAGATGAAGAGGCAGCCAGGAAATGGTTATCAGACGGCGCTCAGCCGACAGAAGTTGTCAGCAGAATTTTCAAGAGCGTAGGTATCACCAAATAGTAGTCCGTTGTACAAAATAGCTTTTGGAGGTGGACAATGAAGGAATTGGTTGAAGTGATCGCCAAAGCTCTTGTAGAGAATCCGGATGAAGTCGTTGTGACGGAGAAGGAAGAAGGTAAGAACATTATCGTTGAACTTCATGTTGCAGCGTCGGATATGGGTAAGGTGATCGGTAAGCAGGGACGTATCGCGAAAGCGATCCGCTCTGTCGTGAAAGCCGCATCGTCGAAAGACAATAAGAGAGTGGATGTAGAAATTATCTAGCAAACAGCCTCACGGAGCAATCTGTGAGGTTTATTTGATTGCAGTAAGCGGTACTGGAAACGGATTGGAAATATTTGCAGGAGGCAGATCTTTCCGGGAAAAGGAACGTTACGGAAAGGACAGATATGATATCTGAACTACAGATCGGTGTGATCACACAGACCCACGGCATCAGGGGGGAGGTCAAGGTATTTCCCACCACGGACGATGCCGCGCGCTTTAAGAAGCTGAAAGAAGTGATCATGGATACGGGCAGGGAGCGCCTGGATATGGAAATAGAAGGCGTCAAGTTTTTCAAGCAGTATGTGATCCTCAAGTTTAAAGGATACGATTCTATTAACGATGTGGAAAAGTATAAGAATGCGAAGCTCTACGTGACCAGAGACAAGGCGGTGCGTTTAAAGAAGGACGAATACTTCGTCGCCGACCTGATCGGTATGCAGGTGGTGACCGAGGAAGGAGAAGCCTTTGGCCTGCTGAAAGATGTGATGGCGACGGGAGCCAACGATGTGTATGTGGTGGAGCGCGGGGACGGAGAGGGAACGCAGGTCCTTCTGCCGGCGATCCGGGAGTGCGTGAAGCATGTCGATATGGAGGCAGGCGTGATCACGGTGCACATCATGGACGGGCTGCTGTGATCCGGGGCTGCGGCTGGAAGGTTGCTGCAGGCCGGAAGAAAGGGAGAGGTATCTTAAGATGATGAATTTCCACATCCTCACACTTTTTCCGGAGATGGTGCTGCAGGGGCTTCACACGAGCATACTCGGAAGAGCGGTGGAACGGAACTGTATTTCCATTGAGGCCGTGAATATCAGAGACTATACGCTGGATAAGCACGGTAAAGTGGATGATTATACTTACGGGGGCGGGGCCGGGATGTTGATGCAGGCGCAGCCGGTCTATGATGCCTGGCGGGCGGTGGAAGAACGGATCGCTGCCAGAGGCGCTTCCGGCGGCCGGGTCATCTATGTGACGCCCCAGGGCAGGACTTTTCATCAGAAAATGGCGCAGGAGCTGGCGCAGGAGGAAGATCTGATCTTTCTGTGCGGGCATTATGAAGGCATCGACGAGCGCGTGCTGGAGGAAATCGTGACGGATGAGATTTCGCTTGGAGATTATGTGCTCACCGGCGGGGAGCTTGCGGCCATGGTGATGGTGGATGCCATAGCCAGGCTGGTGCCCGGGGTGCTGCACAATACGGACTCCGCGGTGACGGAATCTTTCGGTGACGGGCTTCTGGAATATCCCCAGTATTCCAGACCGGAGATCTGGCATGACAAACGAGTGCCGCCTGTATTGCTCAGCGGAGATCATGCCAAAGTGGACGCCTGGCGTCTGGAACAGTCCATCTTAAGGACGAAGGAGCGCCGGCCGGATCTGTATGAGGCATATTGTAACCGTGAGACGTGAGTAGGGCAGAAAAGTAAAACGGGAAATAAAGCGGGAAATAAACAATTTTACTTGCAATCTTCCCCGTAATATGGTAAATTATTAGCGTTGCGAAAAAGATGGTCCTCTGTTACAGATTGTATTAAGAACATCCATAGAAATAGGAGGCAGGTTATGAACCAGATTATCAGAGAAATCGAAGCAGAACAGTTAAAGGACAAGGTTGACGAGTTCAACGTAGGTGATACCGTTAAAGTATACGGTAAGATCAAGGAAGGAAACCGCGAGAGAATTCAGGTTTTCGAGGGAACAGTGCTTAAGAAACAGGGCGGAAGCAACAGAGAGACTTTCACGGTGAGAAAGGTATCGAACGGTGTTGGCGTTGAGAAGACATGGCCCATGCACTCTCCGAACGTAGAGCGGATCGAGGTAGTCAGAAGAGGTAAGGTAAGACGTGCGAAACTGAATTATTTAAGAGACCGTGTCGGCAAGAAGGCCAAGGTAAAAGAGCTGGTAAAATAAGACGACAACAGTGCGGCAGGGAAGGCGACAAAACTGCTGCGTATGGAAAGTCAGAGGATAAGACTGGTACTGCAAAGAGATTTGTAGTATCAGTTTTTTTATGCTAAAATAGGAGTATGCTGCGGCAGGCAGGAAGATCGGTCTGCCGCAGGGGAGTCTGGAGGGAATGGTTATGGGGTTATATCGTATTTTGCTTGTGGATGACGAGGAGGAAGTCCGCAAGGGAATCATCCGCAAGATGGAGTGGGAGAAGCTGGGATTCGAGGTGGCGGGGGACGCCGAGAACGGTGAGGAGGCACTGGAGAAGGTGGAACAGCTGCAGCCGGATGTGGTGATCACGGATATCCGGATGCCGTATATGGACGGGCTGACGCTGACGAGGCGGATCCGGGAGAAATATCCTTCGATCAGGGTTTTGATCTTTTCGGGGTATGACGACTTTGAGTATGCACAGCAGGCGATCAAGCTGCATGTGACGGAATATATTTTGAAACCGGTGAATGTGGAGGAATTGTCGGAGATTCTCACCAGGGTGAGGGAGAATCTGGAGGAGGAGATCAAACAGCGCCGGGATATTGATTCCCTGCGGGAAAGTTATCTGGGGAATCTGCCGATCCTGCGGGAGCTTTTTTTGAACGATCTGGTACGGGGTGAGGCGGATGAGAGCGCGGTGGAGCCGAAGCTCAGGGAGTACGGCGTCGATATTCTGGATGCCTGCAGATGGGTGGCGGCAGTTATCCATGTGGAGCGGGCGGATGCCCAGACGCTTACCCTGCCCCGGGAGTTGATCCCCATTTCCGTGCGGGGACTGGTGGAGGATTCCCTGCGGGGGTATTACCGGTTTGCCGTTTTTAATTCCATGGACGAGATCACGGTGATCGCGGCCATTGACGAGGATAATACCCAGACGGGTTTAAGTAACCTGCTCCATGATATCTGCAAAGAGTGCCGGCGGGTGCTGGAGATTGCGATCACGGCGGGCGTGGGGTACAGCTGCGAGACGCTGCCGGAGATCAGCCATTCTTATGAGTCGGCCGTGGATGCGCTTGGATACCGGGCCATTGTCGGTACGGGCAGGCCTATCTATATCAATGATGTGGAGCCTGTCGGCAAGGGCAAGCTGCAGTTTCATGACCGGGATGAGGAAGAGCTGGTGGCGGCCATTAAGTTTGGGACGCCGGATAAGATCGACAGTGTGATCCGGGCGCTTTCTGCCCGCATGGAGGATGCGAAGGTCCACACAAGACAGTATCAGGTCTATATGCTTTCCATCGCCAACTGCATGATCAGGCTGATGCAGCAGTATGATCTGGATATAGATGTGATGTTTGACGCAAGCGGCCAGTATGCGGAGGTGCTGGAGGGCATCTGCAGGCGGGAGGAGTTCGCGGACCGGATCACGGTGATCGCCTGCCGCATGAATGAGGTGATGAACCGGGAGCGGGACAATACCACCCGCAGAGTCATTCAGGAGGCGAAAGAGTATATCCGGGAGCACTACGCTGATCCGGAGCTGTCCGTGGAAACGCTGTGCCGCCATCTGCATATGAGCCCGGCCTATTTTTCCACTGTTTTCAAAAAGGAGACGGGACAGGCCTATGTCAATTATCTGACGGAAGTACGGCTTAAGAAGGCGGTGGAGCTTTTGAACGAGACCGACGACAAGACCTATATGATCGCACAGAAGGTGGGCTATCAGGAGCAGAATTATTTCAGCTATGTGTTTAAGAAGCGGTTCGGGGTGTCACCCACCAAATACCGCGGAACCCAGGCAGATGCACAGTAGTGGCTCAGGCAGATGCACAGTAGTGGCTCAGACAGATGCACGACAGCTGCCCGGCCAGATACACAGTAGTGGCTCAGACAGATGCACGACAGCTGCCCGGTCAGATACACAGAAGTATCCGGACAAACAAGCGACAGGGGTACGGTCAGGTGTGCAGCGGAGACCCGGACAGCAAACACAGTGAGCATCACAGGAAAGGAGCGCCATGGAGCAGGAGATGCCGACGGGATCCGGCAGGAAGAACAGCATACGGTATACGATATTCAGTTATTTTACGATCAGTGCTCTGGCGGTGATCCTTTTGATCGGCGTGACGCTTTATGCTCAGATGTCCCAGCAGCTGACGGCAGCCGTGCGGGAAGAGAATCAGGCGGTATTAGGACAGATCAATCGTTCGGTGGATTCCTATCTGCGCACCATCATGAAGCTGTCCGACAGTCTTTACTACGGCGTGATCAAGAACGCGGATCTGGAGGAAGAGTCGGTCAACAGCCAGATCACGCTGCTGTATGACAATAATAAGGACAGCATCGCCAATATCGCCCTGCTTTCCAAGGAGGGCGCGCTTTTGGAGGCGGTGCCTGCGGCGCGGTTAAAGACCGGGCTTGACGTGACGAAAGAGCAGTGGTTTGGCAATACGTTAAACAGAACGGACAATCTGCATTTTACCACGCCTCATGTGCAGTATATCTTTGACAACAATGAGAACCAGTACCGGTGGGTCATCACCCTGACCCGCGCGGTGGAGATCACCCACGGCACGTCTACAGAGCAGGGCATTCTGCTGATTGACATCCGCTACAGCAGTTTACAGCAGATTCTGGATAATATCAGTCTGGGCAACCAGGGGTATCTTTATATGGTCAGCAGCAGCGGGGAACTGATCTACCATCCCAGGATGCAGATGATCGAGACGGGACAGGTCTCCGAAAATACGGCCATGGCGGCAAAGTACAGGGACGGCAGTTTCCGCGAACGCTACGAGGGGGAGTGGCGGGAAGTCAGTGTAAAATCAGTGGGCTATACGGGATGGAAGCTGTTAAGCGTGACGCCGGAACAGGGACTGCCCCTGAGCAATCTGAAGATGCAGCTCTTTGCGGTCTTTGTGGTGGCGGCCTTTCTGCTGGTGCTGGTGCTCACCAACAACTTTATCTCCTCCCGCATCACCACCCCGATTCAGAAGCTGGAGCGGTCGGTCAATGCGATCGAGGCGGGGGATCTGGACACGGAAGTGTATATGGGAGGTTCCTACGAGATCAGGCATCTGGGCCGTTCCATCGGCGAGATGGCAAAGCGCATCAAGACATTGATGGAAGATATTGTGGCGGAACACGAATCCAAGCGCAGGAGCGAGTTTGATACCCTGCAGTCCCAGATTAACCCGCATTTTCTCTACAATACGCTGGATATCATCGTGTGGATGATCGAGAACGAGCAGAAGCAGGATGCGGTGAAGATCGTGACGGCGCTGGCGCGTTTTTTCCGGATCAGTCTGAGTAAGGGCAAGAGCATCATCACGGTGAGAGACGAGCTGGAGCATGTGCGCAATTATCTGATGATCCAGCAGACCAGGTTTAAAAATAAATTCGTTTACCGGTTTGAAGCCGGGGAAGAGGTGATGGATCTGGTCTGTTTGAAACTGATGCTGCAGCCGCTGGTGGAGAATGCCATCTACCACGGCATGGAATTTATGGACGGGGACGGGGAAGTCTGTGTAAAGGCTTACCGGGAGGCGGATGATCTCTGGTTTCAGATCAGTGACAACGGCCTTGGCATGACCAGACAGCAGGTAGAGAGTCTTCTGGATGAAAAGGAGCATGTATCTTCCAGACGGGGATCGGGCATCGGCGTCAAGAATGTAAATGAGAGAATCCGCCTGTACTTCGGAGACGATTACGGTCTTCAGATCTGGTCGGAGCCGGATGAAGGAACCGTCATCAGCATCCACCTTCCGGCGCAGGCATATGCGGAGACGGCACAGGAGGCGCGGACATGATAGGCAGAAGTGGAAAAGTGATGATAGTTCTCTATATCGTGTGTCTGGTGGTGCTGTTTCTGATGTGTTCCACGGATCTGATCATCCGTGAGCCGGAGCGGCAGATCTACCAGATCGCGGTGATTATTGAGGACGTCAGGAGCGATAATTACAGTAATTTCCGCAAGGGAATGGATCTGGCGGCAGCCGAGCTTAACGCGGATGTCCAGCTGATCACCCTGTATGAAAAGCTGGATGTAAAAGAGCAGATGGACCTGATGGACCGGGAACAGCAGGATGGCACCGATGCGCTGATCGTCGTTCCGGTGGAAGAAGAACAGGTGTCGGCCAAACAGATGACGATCCCGGTGATCCTGATGCGCGCCGGCGTGGCGGAGGCGGCAGGCGCGGGCAATGTGATCGTCGATCATGAGAAAATGGGAGAGCTGCTGGCCCGGGAGATTCTCGAAGAGCAGCCGGCAGACGTTCCCGTATATGTGCTGACAGACCCGGCCGGGCAAAGCGATATGGACCGGCTTTTCCTGAAAGGCAGCGACGCGGTTTTTCAGGAAGCAGGGCGCAGCGTGCAGCGGATTGTGCGCGGGGAGGAAGAACGGTTCTTCACGATGCTTGAGCAGCCGGGAGCGGAGGCACAGAAGGTGGTGATCCTGGCGGAGAATCAGGATATTCTGACGGAAGCGGCAGGGGTGATGGCGGGCAGCGAGGCCGTTGCGGATGCCGTCGGAGGACTGTACGGCAGGGGCACGACCATGGCGATCCTCAATTATCTGGACCGGGGCGTGATCATGGGTATCTGTGTGACGGATGAATTCAGCGTAGGTTACTACAGCGTGCGGGAGGCGGTCCGGGCGCTGGAAGGAGCGGGCAGCGTGCCCACGGTGATGGAGTCCTATTATATAGAAAAAAAGGATCTGCGGGATCCGGCGTTTGAGAAGATGCTGTTTCCGATCGAGTGAGGGACAGCGGCACATGGAGAGAAATAAAGAAGGCAGAAAAGGTATGAAGGTAAAGGGGAGAAGAACCGGATATTGTTATGCCGGTATAGAAAGAACGGTAAAACGTGCGTATTATGCAGGCAGGATCGTCGTGTTGTGCGTGGCGGCGTGTCTGCTTATGAGTTCCTGTCAGGGGGTTAGGAAGGAAGAGGAGAAGAAATCGATCCGCATCGGCATCAGTCTGTACCGCGGGGACGATACTTTTATCAATAATATCCGCAGTATCATAGAAGAGAAGGCCAAGGAATATGAGCGGGAGAGCGGCATCAAGGTGACGCTGGATATTCAGGAAGCCAAGGGCAGCCAGAATACACAGAACAATCAGGTGGAGCGGTTTATTTCCCTGGGGTGTGACGTGCTGTGCATCAATCCGGTGGACCGTATGGATACCTCGCTGATCATCGACAAGGCGATGACTGCGGGGGTGCCGGTGGTGTTCTTCAACCGTCAGCCGGTGGAGGAGGATATGAACCGCTGGGACAAGCTCTTCTATGTGGGCGTGGATGCCAAAGAGACCGCCGTCCTGCAGGGGAAGATGGTGGTGGATCTGTACCGGAAGCAGCCGGAAGCGGTGGACTTAAACGGGGACGGCGTCGTCAGCTATGTGATGCTGGAGGGAGAGAGCAGCCATCAGGATTCCCTGATCCGCACGGAGTGGTCCGTGCAGACGCTGAAAGACGGCGCGGTGCCGATCGAGAAGATCACCGGCGGGATCGCCAACTGGGAGCGCAGTCAGGCGTCGGCGCTGATGGAGCAGTGGCTTATCGAGTATCCGGATACCATCGAGCTGGTGATCAGCAACAATGACGATATGGCGCTGGGGGCCATCGACGCTCTGGAGCGGGCGCAGACGGAGGGTGTGAATGTGATCGGCATCGACGGCACCACGCCGGGACTGGAGGCACTGGAGAACGGAAAACTGCTGGGAACGGTTTCCGCCAACAAGGAGATCTACTGCAGCGCCGTTCTGGAACTGGCTGCCAGCTGTGCGCTGGGAGAGACGCTGCCGGAGGAATATCCTTTGACGGACGGCACCTATTTCTGGACGCCGCAGGAGATTTTAATTACAACAATCAAAGAAAATCCATAACTATTCCAAAAAAATCTTATGGAAAACGAACAGAAAATCCTTTACAATAGCTTTGTCAGTAGTCATAATGTGTAAAAGGGAGTGCACATTATGGCATAAAATGATAAAATCGCCTAAATATGGCAGAATAAAGGAGGATTTGTAACTATGAAATTGAAAAAAGTGCTTGCGATAGCAATGGCATCCATGATGGTATTCGGCCTGACAGCATGCGGCGGCAATGATGCAGCGCCTGCAACGACAGAAGCGCCTGCAGAAGAGGCTCCGGCTGAAGAAGCACCTGCAGAGGAGGAGGCTCCGGCTGAGGATGCAGCAGCAGAGACAGAGGCTGAGGCAGAAGACGCAGCGGCAGAGGATGCTGACACAGCAGCGGCAGCAGCAGGCGAAGGCGGCAACATCGGTGTCTGCATCTACAAGTTCGACGACGCATTCATGACCACATATCGTAACGCACTGCAGGAGATCCTGGAAGGCAAAGGTTACACAGTGACTTTCATGGATGGTAAGAATGACCAGGCTGAGCAGAACAACCAGATCAACAACTTTATCGCACAGGGCGTTGATGCGCTGATCATCAATCCGGTTATGACATCTGCAGCAGACCAGATCATCGCTACTGTTAAAGACGCAGGCGTACCGACCGTTCTGATCAACCGTGAGCCTACGGCAGAGCAGATGAGCGCATATGACAAGCTGGTTTATGTAGGATGTGACGCACGTCAGTCCGGAACCATGCAGGGTGAGCTGATCCTGGATACCGAGAACAAGGGTGATATCAACGGCGACGGCAAGGTTTCCTACATCATGATCCAGGGTGACCCGGAGAACGTTGACGCACAGTATCGTACAGAGTTCTCTGTAAAGGCACTGACAGACGCCGGCATCGAAGTGGAAGAGCTTGACCTGCAGCGTGGTGACTGGGATCGTAACAAGGGTCAGGAGATCGCACAGAACGACCTTGCTAAATTCGGTGACCAGATCGAAGTTATCTTCTGTAACAATGACGATATGGCAATCGGTGCTCTGCAGGCAATCCAGGCTGCAGGCCGTACAGTAAACGAGGACATCTATCTGGTAGGTGTTGATGCTCTGGACGCTGCTCTTAACGAAGTGGCATCCGGCAACATGACAGGTACGGTTCTGAATGACGCTCAGGGTCAGGCAGAAGGTGCTGTTGCAGCTATGGAAGAGCTGCTTGGCGGTAAGACATATGCGTCTGGCGAGCAGTCCATCTATGTAGACTATGTGAAGGTTACTCCGGATAACGTAGCTGACTTCCAGTAAGCAGAAGCAGTCCACAATAATATGAGAATGTAAATCACTGAGAAGTGCGTGTGCATTTGGCGCATGCACTTCTTTCTGATACATAAAGGGGGTTATCAATTTGTCAGAGTATCGTTTGGAGATGCATAATGTCGTAAAAACATTTCCAGGTGTCAAAGCGCTGAACGGTGCGCAGTTGAATTTGCGGCCGGGTACGGTTCATGCCCTGATGGGTGAGAACGGAGCCGGTAAATCTACCCTGATGAAGTGCATGTTTGGTATTTACCACATGGACGAGGGGGAAGTGATCTATGAAGGAGAAAAAGTGCAGATCAAGGGCCCGCTGGATGCCTTGAACCGCGGTATCGCCATGGTACATCAGGAGCTGCAGCCGATTCCCGAGAGAAGCATCGGCGAGAATATCTATGTAGGGCGTTATCCGATCAGGAAGCTTGGTCCAGTGACCGTGATCGATCATGATAAAATGTATGAAGATGCGGCCAGAGTATTGGAGGAGGTGCATCTGAATTACGATCCAAAGGCAAAGCTGGGAAGTCTTTCGGTATCCCAGATGCAGCTGGTTGAGATTGCGAAGGCGGTTTCTGCCGACTGTAAGGTGCTGATTTTGGATGAGCCGACTTCATCCCTGACTGCTGCAGAGGTGGAAGCGTTATTTACCATCATCAATGAGCTGCGCAGCAAGGGCGTGTCCATCGTCTATATCAGTCACAAGATGGATGAGATCCTGCGCATCAGTGATGAAGTTACTATTATGCGTGATGGACAGTATATCGGAACCTGGTCGTCGAAAGATCTGACCACGGATTTCATCATCACCAAGATGGTTGGCCGTGAGCTTTCCGAACTGTATCCGACGCGCGAGAATGTGCCTGGTGAAGTGGTGTTTGAGGTGGAAGACTTTACATCCATCAATCCCAAGAGTTTCCGGCATGTGTCATTCCAGCTGAAGAAAGGTGAGATCCTGGGCGTGGCCGGCCTGGTGGGCGCGCAGCGTACAGAGCTGATGGAAGGTCTGTTCGGACTTCGCAGCCATACAACTGGGAAGATTACTTATAGAGGGCAGGAGATTAGAATCAACCAGCCAAAGGACGCCATCAACAATGGTATCGCCATGCTGACAGAGGATCGTCGTGCTACGGGAATCCTGGGTGTGCTGTCCATTGCAGATAATGTTTCCATCGCATCCTTAAATCAGTATCTGATTGGCGGGTTTATGCTGGATGATGGTAAGATCGAGCAGCTTGTTCAGGAGAATGTGGCGAAGCTTTCGATCAAGACGCCGTCTTCCAAGACACAGATTCAGTCGCTTTCAGGCGGTAACCAGCAGAAAGTGCTGATCAGCCGCTGGCTGGCTAACAGTCCGGATGTCTTCATCATGGACGAACCGACACGTGGTATCGACGTGGGCGCCAAGTATGAGATCTACTGTATCATTGCCGAGATGGCAAAGCAGGGCAAGAGTATCATCATGATTTCTTCCGAGATGAGCGAACTTATTGGTATGTCCGACCGTATCATGGTCATGTGTGACGGCCGTGTGACCGGATTTATCGGCGGTGATGAGGCGAATCAGGAGAACATCATGGCACTTGCAACCCAGTTTGAATAAGGAGGGAGAACACTATCATGGCAAATTCATTTAATGTTAAAAAATTCTTATCCAACAATGCGATCATTATCCTGATCGTGCTGCTGGCTATTTTGACAGGCGCTACAACACAGAACTTTTTTACCATAACCAACTTTAAGAATCTGGTAGTCAATGTATCCCCCAGATTCATCATCGCCTGCGGCGTATCGGGCTGTCTGATCACCAAAGGTACGGACCTTTCTGCAGGTCGTGCAGTAGGTCTGGCGGCGTGTCTGGCGGCTATGCTGCTGCAGAGCGTTGACTATTCGGCGCGTATGCTGCCCTGGATGCCGGACATTCCGTGGCCGGTTGCTTTGATCATCGTTATGGTCATCATGGGATGCTTTGGCGGCGTTAACGGCGTTGTGATCTCTGTTTTGAAGGTTCCGCCTTTCATCGCGACTCTGGGCATGCAGACCATTATCTACGGTCTCTGTTCCCTGATCACGAACAACCAGCCTATGGGCGGTTACAAGACCAGTTATCTGACTGTTGCCAGCGGATCTCTGGGACCGATCCCTTATCTGATGATCTTCGCGGTAGTGATCGGCGCTTATTTCTGGTTCCTGTATAATAAGACCCGTCATGGTAAGTATATGTATGCCATCGGCGGTAACGAGAATGCGGCACAGGTTGCAGGTGTCAACGTGCGCGGTTCCCTGATCCGTATCTACATTCTGGCTGGCTGCATGTACGCGCTGGCAGGTTTCCTGGTAGGTGCGAAGGCCGGTGGTGCATCTACGGCGACCGGTAACGGCTATGAGCTGGAGGCGATTGCAGCCTGTACCATCGGCGGCGTATCCGCTAACGGTGGTGTGGGTCGTGTAGGCGGTATCCTGATCGGCGTACTGGTATTCGAGATCTTGAAGATCTGTCTCCAGTTCCTGGGCGTGGATCCGGCTTATACATACATCGCACAGGGTCTTGTGATCGTGATCGCAGTGGCACTCGACCTGAGAAAGTACCTGCAGAAAAAATAAGCACGGTAATATTTCAGTTCATTATAAAAGAAAGGAATGGATGATATGGCAGAAGAGCAGAGAAGAGACGAGGAAATGGGAAGGGAAGCCGGGCAGGCTGATACGGAGAAGACAGAGGAGAAGAAGTCTTCCGGCGGCAGTGCGTTTGAAGGGATCTACGATCAACTTCCGAATATTTCCATCCCCTCTCTGGACAGATTTATTCTGCTCTGTGTGATTGCGCTGGTGGCGGTGATCGTGTTCGGCGTATTGAAAGCCAATCATATATTCTAATATAGGGCAATAATTATTTCTATGAGGGTGGAGATATTTATAAAGCACAGTAAAAGGGCTTTCCGAAAGGAAGGCCCTTTTACAAATGACAGGAATATTATTATCATTTACTGTAATTTACACTTGATTAGTTGGAGGGAACGGCAATCACGGCCACGCAGTACCGTGGTCGTTGCCAAGATTAGAGTTGAACATAATATAATGTTCGTGCTATACTATGAGAGTCGTGTATTTATAGTTAACGACATTAGAAATTTCGTTTTCGGCCTTGCAGGTGCTTCCCTATATGGCTCCGGCAAGAAGTTTACTATAGATCATGAGAGTGTGTACAGAAAGAGTGTGCGGCGAGATACTGTTTGAGTATAAAAGAGGAAGATACGTGTGGCGAGAAGAAAGGGTTTAACTTTTTATCAGAAAAAGAAGAAACTGGATTCCAGAATCATCAAGGATATATTCGAGATGGTAGTGGGAGGCGTGGCGGCTGTTTTTCTGGCATTTGTGATCGTATATTCGGTTGGGATGCGTACAAGCGTTATAGGAGATTCGATGGAGACTACCTTGTATAACGGTCAGGAGATTCTGGTGAACCGTGTGATATACAGGCTTTCCACGCCAAAGCGGGGAGATGTGATCGTTTTTCTGCCCAATGGAAATCAGAATTCCCATTTTTATGTCAAAAGAGTGGTAGGGCTGCCGGGAGAAACCGTACAGATACGGGATGGGAGTGTTTATATTGACGGTGTTTTTCTGGAAGAGTCGGAGGAGTTTGACAGGATGATCGATGCCGGTATCGCGGAGAATGAACTGTCGCTGGCTACAGATGAATTTTTTGTGCTGGGGGATAACCGTAACAGCAGTGAAGACAGCCGATCCGGTAATATTGGCGGCGTTAAAAAGGAAAATATCATCGGTAAGGCCTGGTTTCATATGTCGGCGGGCGATGAGGGCGTAGGGTTGATCGAATAGTGACACGGTACTGACGTACCGTACGGCATGTGAATGACCGTGTAATGAAGAAAGGACAGGAAGCAGATGAACTATCAATGGTATCCGGGGCATATGACGAAGGCCAAACGGATGATGCAGGAGAATATCAACCTGATAGATCTGGTGATAGAACTGGTCGATGCGAGGATTCCGCTCAGCAGCAGAAATCCCGATATAGATGAGCTTGGCAAAAATAAGGCACGGCTGATCCTGCTCAACAAATCGGATCTGGCGGATGAGAAAGCCAATAAGCTGTGGATGGAATACTTTAAGGACAGGGGATTTCATGTGCTGGAGATCAATGCGAGAAGTGGTCAGGGACTGCGTGCGATCTACGGCATGGTTCGGGAAGCATGTAAGGACAAGATAGAACGGGACAGACGGCGGGGCATCAAGAGCCGTCCGGTACGTGCGATTGTGGTGGGAATTCCGAATGTGGGGAAATCCACTTTCATCAATTCTTTTGCCGGGAAAGCATGTACGAAGACCGGTAACAAACCGGGTGTGACGAAGGGAAAGCAGTGGATCCGTCTGAACAGGGAGCTGGAATTTCTGGATACGCCTGGTATTTTGTGGCCAAAGTTCGAGAGCGAAGAGGTGGGCAGGAATCTGGCGATGATCGGCTCGATGAATGATGAGATCCTGCAGATGACGGAGTTGGCTGCGGACTTGATCGCCTGTTTGCTGGTTCGTTATAGAGAGGCTCTTTATGAAAGATACCAGATTATGCCAAAGCGCATGGATACGGAGGATACGCCGCTTTCGGTGCTGCAGCATGTCTGTGAGGTTCGTAAGTGCTATAAGAAGGGACAGGAGGCGGATTATGAGAAAGCGTCAGCCATTGTGGTTGATGACTTCAGAAGCGGCCGGATCGGCCGGATCACACTGGAACTGCCAGAGCGTTCATGATATGGAAGAGCGCCGGAGATACAAATATTTAGATAGCGTTATAAAGAGTAGATTGGGGAATTGACGGAATGAAAAAAGTACTGAAAGAAATCTTGAGCACCAGCCTTTACCTGTTGTTTGTTTTATGTGCCGTTTATCTGGTGATCCATTTTGTGGGGCAGCGGACACAGGTGCAGGGCAGTTCCATGGAGCCGAAGCTGAGCAGTGAAGATAATCTGATCGTGGATAAGATAAGTTACCGGTTCCATGATCCGGAGCGGTATGATATCGTGGTATTTCCTTTTCGCTATGAGGAGAACACTTTTTACATAAAGCGGGTGATCGGTCTGCCGGGGGAGACGATTCGGATTGATGAGATGGGGAATATACTGATTGACGGAGAGATCCTGGAGGAGTCTTACGGCAAGGAAGTGATCCAGAACCCAGGCCGGGCATATGAAGATATTGTACTGGCAGACGATGAGTATTTTCTGATGGGAGATAACCGGAATAACAGCACGGACAGCAGAGATCCTTCTGTGGGAAATGTCAGAAGAGATGAGATCATAGGCAGGGCGTGGTTACGGATCTGGCCGTTCAATAAATTCGGATTTATTAAGCACAGGTAATTTGAGTATGTCTGCGCCGGCTGGCGGGAGGATGCATGACAGAGAAAGTGACTATGAGAGAAAGTATAAAAGAGATCACAGAAAAGATACAGGCAGCTGATATAGAGGAACTGCCTGTTTTGTTTATGCAGTATGAGAAGGATGAGCGGGCTGGGGTACGAGGAGCCGTGGAGAAGGGCAGGAAGAGGCTTGCTGCCTACGAGAAAGAGGTCGCGCGCAGCAGGGAACTGCAGCGGTATGAGCGGGAATATGCAATGTATGAGCATATCTGCGGGATCGATGAAGTGGGCCGGGGGCCGCTGGCAGGTCCGGTGGTGGCGGGTGCCGTTATTTTGCCGAAGGACTGTGACATTCTATATATTAATGATTCCAAGAAACTGTCCGAAAAAAAGAGAGAAGAGCTTTATGATATCATTATGGAACGGGCGGTGGCGGTGGGGATCGGATACAGTACGCCGGAGCGGATCGATGAGATCAATATTCTGCAGGCAACCTACGAGGCCATGCGGTCAGCGATTGGCAGCCTTAAGGTGGCACCGGATCTGCTGTTGAACGATGCGGTGACGATCCCACAGATATCCGTAAAGCAGATACCCATTATCAAGGGGGATGCCAAAAGCATGTCCATCGGGGCAGCCAGTATTGTGGCGAAGGTGACACGGGATCGGTTGATGGTACGGTATGAAGAGGTGTATCCTGTGTACGGGTTCGCTTCGAATAAGGGATATGGAGCGCAGGCGCATATTGAAGCCTTGAAGAAATATGGGCCGTGTCCGATCCATAGAAGATCATTCATCACACATTTTTGTGAGACAGAGATTGAGGAAAAAGGATCGTTTGCAGGACAGATATGAAATGACAGGGGGAGAAGGGGTGAATCTTTCGGGTATTTTTAAACGGAATAATCAGAATGTCAAGACGAATGATACGGGGAAATCATCGGAGGGCATGTCCAGGGGGGAGAAAAGTTATCGGGTGCAAAATGAGATCAGGAATCTCCTGCCGGGACAGACGATTCAGGGTGCTGTCGTCAGCAGGACGGGCAATGTGGCGCAGATTGCACTCAGCCAGGAATTGTTGATCAATGCCAGGATCGACCAGAGTATCAGTCTGGCTCTGGGACAGAATATGAGTTTTGAGGTAAAGACAAATAACGGTTCGGTGCTTTCTCTGGCACCGCTCTATGCCAATATGGCCAATCAGGCGACAATCCTGCGTGCTCTGGGTGCGGCAGGGCTGCCGGAAACTGCGGCGAATGTGGAGATGGTTGCCAGAATGATGGAAGAGGGGATGCCGATCGATAAGGAGACGATCCTGAATGTCAGCAGACAGCTGTTGGAGTTTCCCGGTCAGAATCCGGCCTCTATCATCCAGATGATCCGGTTGGGGCTTGCAGTCACGGAATTGAATATAGAACAGTTTGAACAGTATCAGAACGCGGGGCATCAACTGCTGGGCAGTGCGGAAACGATTATGCAGGAGCTGCCGGAGGTTTTTCGTGAGCTGATGAGCGAGGGAAGAGTCGGTCAGGCGTTTGCATTTTACGGGCAGGTGCTGGATATTCTTGCGGAAGGTGAAAATGCAGGAGATGTGCTCTTAAAGGGAACTGCGAATGACATGGAGCAGGCGGCAGGAAACGGTACACTGCCGGAGGAGGGAACACTGCCCGGCCGGCTGATGGATCCGGAATTCCTGAATCCGGAAGGGACTGACGGAAGCGGTTCTGTGCAGGAAGAAGGCGGTAATCCGGTATTGACGGCGAAGCAGTGGAATGATCTGGGAAATCTGCTGCGGGAGCTTGGCGTGGACGAACAGACGGCGGAGCAGATCAAGAACGGTGGATGGTCGGCAAAAGACGTATTGGCGCTGGTACGCCATACGCTGTCAGGCGTGGGAGAACACGAGATGCCGTCGCAGATGCTGGAACGACTTTTTGCCGGAAAAGAGTTTGAAGGGCTGTTGAAGGCAGAGATCGGCAGACAGTGGCTGATCGAACCACGGGACGTGGCAAATCCGCAAAAGGTGGAACAGCTGTATGAGCGCATCAGGGAACAGAGCATGCGCATGAACGAGGCGATACAGACGGCGGGCAAGGCAGATCTGCCGGTGGCCAGGAGTATGCAGAATCTGCAGAACAATGTGGACTTTATGAATCAGATGAATCATATGTTTGCCTATATCCAGCTGCCACTTAAGCTGGCTGGTAACAATGCCCACGGTGATCTTTATGTCTATACGAACAAGAAAAATCTTGCGGCGAAAGACGGCAATGTGAGTGCACTTCTGCATCTGGATATGGAGCATCTGGGAGCTTTGGATGTGTACGTGACGATGCAGCAGAATAAGGTGAATACGAATTTTACGCTGCAGGATGAAAGCGCGATGGATCTGATCGAACAGCACATTTCGTTATTAGATGAAAGATTGACGAAGAGGGGGTATGCGTTAAAGGCGCAGTTTCAGATGAAGGAAGAGGATGGAACGGAGGACGGCGGCATTATGCAGACGATTCTGAACCAGGAGAAGAATATTTCGGTGCTCAGCAGGACATCTTTTGATATGAGGGCATGATGGAGGGCAGAAAGCAGAAGGGGGAGTAGACGACTATGGCGAAGGAAGAGAGAAGAAGACCGAGGCAGGCGTCGGTGGACAGGGAAGAGTCGAGAAAGCCGAAGCAGGCGATTGCGCTGGAATATGATCCTTCCGAGGAGGCGCCCAGAGTCATTGCCTCCGGCAGAGGAGAGCTGGCGGAACGGATCATTGAGAAGGCGAAGGAAGCGGCAGTGCCGGTTCACCGCGACGATAAGCTGGCCGATACACTGTCACGCCTGGAGATTGGGGATATGATTCCGCCGGAACTGTATGAGGTGGTCGCGGAGATCCTTATTTTCGTGGATTCCATGGATAAGATCAAGGCAAAGATAGCGGGGGCAAAGTAGGAGAATCGAAAGAACGGTAAGCGACAGGGGAGCGGGGATATAAACGGAGGAAAAGGTGAATACAAGGAAGCAGGGGGCACAGAAGGAAGAACAGGTCTGTGCCTATTTACTATCTAAGGGTATCAGGATCTGCGCACAGAATTTTCGCTGCAGACAGGGGGAGATTGACCTTGTCGGTTATGACGGGGAGTATCTTGTTTTTTTTGAAGTGAAATATCGGAGCAGTGGCAGTAAGGGAACCGCGGCGGAGGCTGTGGGTTACGCCAAACAGAAACGGATCTGCCGGGTGGCCGATTATTATCGTGTGGTACATCACTGCATGGAGGATACACCGGTGCGGTTTGATGTGGTGGCCGTGGACGGGAAGAAGGTTACATGGGTGAAAGATGCATTTTACTATGTTGCGTGGAAGTAGGGAGAAAATGATGGAGTTGTATAGACATACAGGAAAGTGGAAAATGAGACAGAACAGGGCCGGGGAGGTGGAATATCTGACATTTCCGCTGTTGGAACAGACGGGGATCGTGCGGCATCTGTTTACGACCAGGGTCGGCGGAGTCAGTGAGGGAGTATGCAGCAGTATGAATCTGAGTTATGCCAGAGGAGATAAGAAGGAGGCTGTAGACGAGAATTACAGAAGGATTGCCCGGGTACTGGGGTGTGGTTTGGAGGATATTGTCTGTTCAGACCAGACACATACCGTGAATCTGCGGGTGGTGACGGGGCAGGACGGCGGTAAGGGCATTGTGCGGCCCAGAGACTATCATGATGTGGACGGACTGCTGACCGATGAGCCGGGGCTGGTGCTGACCACCTTTTATGCGGACTGTGTGCCTTTATATTTCGTGGATACGAGAAACAGGGCAGTTGCACTGGCCCATTCCGGCTGGCGGGGGACTGTGGCGCGGATGGGCAGATGTGTCACGGAAAAGATGCGGCAGGTCTACGGTACGCGTCCGGAAGACCTGACAGCGGCAATTGGGCCTTCTATCTGTCGGGAATGTTATGAGGTCAGCGAGGACGTGGCAGAAGCCTTTTGGCAGGAGTTTCGCGGTCCCGGACAGGCGGAGCAGATTCTGGAGAAGAAAGGCGGCGGCAAGTATCAGCTGGATCTTTGGCGGGCCAATGAGATCATCTTACAGGAAGCAGGGATACCGGCAGGACAGATACAGGTGACGGACCTGTGTACCTGTCATAACAGTGGATATCTCTTTTCCCACAGGGCGAGCCAGGGGAAGCGGGGGAATCTGGGCGCTTTTCTTGGGCTTTGTGAGAATAGATGATTTTCCGGAACACAGTAAACTTACATCATGCTCAGCCTGCCGCCTGGCGGGCCGCATGGCCATCCATGCTGTGAAAGTTGAAGACTTTCATAGCATATTGACAGGGGCGAATTAAGAAAACATTAAAGAATTTCCCATCTTTTCCTTTAGGTTTTCTTGATAGGGTTATAACAGATAAAACGATAAATTGATATGCAGGGGAGGGTGACATGGCTAATATTCTGGTTTGTGATGATGACAGGGAGATTGTGGACGCGATCGAGATCTATCTGCTTCAGGAAGGTTATACGATCTTTAAGGCATATGACGGAGAACAGGCGATCAAGGTGCTTAAAGAACAGCAGATTCATCTGTTGTTGATCGATGTTATGATGCCGAAGCTGGACGGTATCCATGCTACTTTGAAGATCAGAGAGTACTCCAGTATTCCGATCATTATTCTGTCGGCTAAGTCCGAAGATAACGACAAGATTCTGGGATTGAATATCGGGGCGGATGACTATGTGACGAAACCTTTTAATCCGCTGGAGCTGTTGGCGAGAGTGAAGTCCAACTTAAGGCGCTATACGACACTGGGAAATCTGAACACGGAGAATAACGCACTTTTTCAGGTGGGTGGTCTGTGTATCAATGATGACACCAAGGAGGTGACGGTGGATGGCGAGAATGTGAAGCTGACACCGATCGAGTATAATATTCTGCTGTTGTTGGTGAAGAACTGTGGCAGAGTCTTCTCCATTGACCAGATTTATGAAAGTATCTGGAATGAGGAGGCCATTGGGGCGGATAATACAGTGGCGGTACATATCAGACATATCCGCGAGAAAATCGAGATCAATCCCAAGGAACCGCGATATCTGAAGGTTGTGTGGGGTGTCGGCTATAAGATCGAAAAGCAGTAAAGCAAAACAGACAGCAGGAACGCGGCAGGGAGGCTATACCGGCAGGCTGGAAAGCCTGATAGAAAGGCATGGTTAAAGATGGGAAAAGAGGAAAGAGACAAGACAGCAGAGCTGATGATAAAAGAAGAGGAACGTGGAAGCACTGCAGAAGAAAACAGAGCAGGGGAATATCCGGAGTGGAAAGGAAGACGAGGCAGGCCGGAAAGTCAGGTGAAGAAAGAGACAGACCAGGACAGCCAGAATAAAGAAAAAATTTATACGGAGGAGAATGACAGGGAACAGGATGCGATGATAGAGGATACTGCGGAAGAAGGAGCAGACAAAGGGAGCTGGCGCAGAAGCAGAAGGCGCAGAGACGACAGGAAGAAAAAGGCGAAAAAAGGGAATCATGCCGTCAGGGCGTTCCTGCGTATTTTGCAGCATGCGGCGTTGGCTGCCATGGCGGTCTCCGTATTTATCGTGGCGATTGGCTCTACGGTGCGTGTAGAGGGATTCCATTCACAGTATGGTTTTAATATGTATACTATGAACCAGAAGCAGAAGTACGAGGAGTCGGAGCTGTTTGACAATATCTTCGGTTATGCGGCGGCGGATATCATTCGTCATGGGGTGGTGAGCGGCCAGCTGGAGACGGACGGGGTTTTCGACGGACGTAAAGTTATAGATGTGACGGCGTATAATTATCGGGATATCGGACTACCGGAACGGTATGTGACAGCCAGTTATTATCTGGAAGATCTGTTGAAATGGCAGAATTACGGATTTGAGTGGACGGGAACGGAGATGACAGGAGCGCAGGCCCGGAATTTTCTGGCGGATCGTACGAGAGTGACGGTCATAGATCCGGACAGTAAGTATTATAACACGTCAGATGCCAGTTATCTGAAGTCCGATGTAGAGAGCTATACTTTTGTCGATGATGTGTCTTCGAACCAGTTATGGGTGGATGCGGACGATACGGATGGGTTTGTGGACGACTACCGTCCTGCCAGGCTGGAGATTTCCGAGGAGGAAGCTGTTTCGAACATATCCGTTCCGGAGGAAGATGAGGCGGAGAATATTGGGGACAGTGAGGCGAAGACTACCTATAATGTACTGGTCAACCGTTATAAGACGGCAGATGGCAAGAATCTGGAGGAGTATGTATCTGATTGGGATCTGTACTACGATCTGTGTCATAACGTACAGTATGCGGCGAAGAGTCTGTCCTACAATTACAACGAGTATCTGGAAGCGCAGAGATACTACAGCAGGGATAATTCCAATGTTCGTTATCTGATCCGTAAGACGGTGGGAGAGAATACGCAGATCTATACAAATCTGGAAGAAGAGCAGGATCTGGAGAGCATCTTGTCCTTTGCGGAGGAGCAGGATGCGGAGGATGATGCTGCATTGCCTTCTGCCGGCAGGTATATCTACTACAGTCCGGCGGATATGAGTTATATGACAAATACTTCGATTGACGAGGAGACGATTCGCCGGATTCTGCAGGAGTATGATTATGCCTATCCGGAGACGGTGGAGATTTGGATCGGTGTGGATACTTCTTATCCGGCAGAGGATGCATTTACACAGGGCCGGGCAGGCTTTAACAATTATCAGCCCTATTTTATGCAGTGGATTGCCGTGGCGTTCTGCGCGGGTATTTTATATCTTATACTCTTGTGTTACCTGACTTTTGTGACAGGCAAAGATGCGGACAGGGAGGGAAGAATGTATATTCGTCTGACTTCCTTTGACAGGATTCCTACGGAGATCATGCTTTTACTTGGATTTGGTATGGCGATCCTGATCGCGTGGGTATTGATCGTGGCGGTGGAGCTTTTGAATCTGAATATTGCAGCCGTGCTGTCCTATGATACGGTGGCAAATGCGCAATGGTTTAAAGGGGCACTGTTTGCGGCGGTCTTCGCAGTGGATACAGTGGCGATGTTCTTTTTCTACAGTCTGGTCAGAAGACTGCGGGCCAGAACATTGTGGAAGAACAGTTATCTGTGCAGAATATACCATCTGTTAAAAAGCTGTGCGCTGCAGATGTACGACAACAGCGATATCGTGCTGAGAACGTGTGTCCCTTATGGTCTGTTCCTGCTGTTTAATCTGTTGATGATGGTGTGGGCGATTGATACAACTGCACCGTTTGGGATACTGGTGCTGGTGTTTATCACGATGGCCGTTGACGTTGCGGTGGGGCATCTTCTTTATCAGAATGCAAAAGAGCAGCAGCAGATCGTCAAAGGCATTGAGACCATTGCCAACGGACAGCTGGAGCATCAGGTGAAGACGGAGAAGCTGCACGGGGATAACCTGACGCTGGCCCATTCTGTCAACAGTATCGGCAAAGGCATTAAGGAGGCCGTGGAGATCAGCATGAAGGATGAGCGCATGAAAGCCGACCTTATCACCAATGTGTCCCACGACATCAAGACGCCGCTGACTTCCATCATCAACTATGTGGATCTGATCAAAAGGGAGCGCATAGACAATGAGAAAGTGCAGAATTATATCAAGGTTCTGGACGAGAAATCCCAGCGTCTGAAACAGCTGACGGATGATCTGGTGGAGGCCAGCAAGATCACATCAGGCAACATCAGCCTGCATTTCGAGCAGATCAATCTGACGGAGCTGATGAACCAGACGATTGGGGAATTCTCCGAGAAGTTTGAGATGAAGAATCTGACGACGGTGATGAATGTGCGTGTGAAGAATGCCGTTATCGAGGCGGACAGCCGCAGGATCTGGCGCGTGATGGAGAACCTTTTCAACAATATTTACAAATATGCCATGGAGGGAACCCGCGTTTATCTGTCCATAGAAGATATGCCGGATAAGAAGAAATTTATCGTGATATCGATCAAAAACATCTCAGCTTCTCCGCTCAACTGCAACCCTGATGAACTGACAGAACGGTTTATCAGAGGAGATGTCTCGAGGACGACGGAGGGCAGCGGACTGGGACTGTCCATCGCCAAGAATCTGACGGAGGCGCAGAAGGGTACGTTTGAGATCCAGCTGGACGGGGATCTGTTTAAAGTGATCCTCACCTTCCCGAAGGCGAAGGGAGAAAAGAACGCGTAATTTATACAGAAAAAGGTTCGGTCGCACAGGCCGAACCTTTTTGGCAATGGGAAAGAGATCTGTATGACAGCCAAAAACCGTCAGAGATCCAGTCCGCTCACTTCGCGGTTATTATATTTATTGAGAATCTGATGGATCTTGTCCGTAGGGGTGTAGATATTGGACATGGAGGCATCATGATTCATAAAGTCGATGATGGAGGCCAGGAACTTGCTCATGTCGGCTTCCAGATAATAAGGCTTCTCCCGCAGCATGGGCGGCTGGTAGCACAGGTTGGTGGTGATGATCCTGTCGAAGTAGCATTTCTCGTAAGCCTCGTCGAAAGCTGCAAGACCGTCTGTAAAAAGGCCGAAGGTACAGCAGATGAACACTCTTTTGGCGTTCATTTTCTTAAGCTGTCTGGCGGTATCGATCATGCTGCCGCCGGAGGAGATCATGTCGTCTATGATGATGGCGTCCTTGCCGTCGATATTATCCCCCAGAAACTCATGTGCTACGATGGGATTCTTGCCGTTTACGATGGTAGAGTAATCCCGTCTTTTATAGAACATGCCGGTATCTACTCCCAGTACGTTGGCGAAGTAAATGCCGCGGTCCAAAGCGCCCTCATCAGGACAGATGACGATGGTGTGTTCCTTGTCGATGATAAGATCCCGTTCCGTGCGCAGCAGCGCCTGGATAAACTGGTAGGGCGGCGTGAAGTTGTCAAAGCCCTTGATGGGAACGGAGTTCTGCACTCTGGGGTCGTGGGCGTCGAAGGTGATGAAATTGGAGACACCCATGTCCATGATCTCCTTGATGGCGTAGGCGCAGTCCAGAGATTCCCGGCCGCTTCTTTTATGCTGTCTGCCCTCGTAGAGAAAAGGCATGATCACCGTCAGGCGGTGTGCCTTACCGTTGATGGCAGCGATGATCCTTTTTAAATCCTGATAATGGTCGTCAGGGGACATGTGGTTTGTGTAACCGTTCATCTGGTAGGTAATGCTGTGATTGCACACATCCATGAGGATAAAGACGTCCTTACCACGGACGGATGTGTTGAGAATGCCCTTGGATTCCCCGGTGCCAAAGCGGGGGCACTCTACTTCTATAAGATAATCGTCTTCCATATAGCCATGGAAGGCGGGATCCTTCTTAAAGGTGTTGTCTAAACTTCTGCGGTATTCTACAAGATGCTGGTTGACCTTGTGCGCCAGCGGCAGAGCGGATTTGGTAGTGAGCAGCTTGACAGGCGCTACCGGCATGGCGTTTTGTAGTTGTTCTGTATTCGGCATGATGTCCTCCTGTATCTTCCAGTAACTTCCTAATAGCGTAAAAAGCCATGTACTGACAATTATTTTATATCATTATGCCAGTGACACGTCAAGGAAATTCTGGTGAAACTATAATCAGTTCGGCCTCCGGCGACCATGTTCCGGAATCTGCCGTGAATTTCAAATCGTAATAGACTTGCCGCCTGAATTATGGTATACTGACCATATCTACAGCACTGTTTTGCAGGCAGAAGGCGGCTGCATACCAGGCGAACATGGATAAAATGGATCAACAGGAAGAGATGCGATCAGGCAATTTCGATCAGTGTAAAAGCATACGACGAATGATTAACAGGGAATAATTAAATAGTAAGCAATAAACAGGGCGCAAGTCTATTCTATATAGCTTACGTCCTTATTTTATCAGACGGTAAAAAGGACCGGTGCAGGGAAGCACCATGTATCCGGACAGGGTGAGCAGTTTAGTTCAACAAACTGCATAAGTTCAGTGTAAAATGCTTCGGAACGGAGGAAAGAATGCATAAAACAAAACATGTGATCCGCAAAGTCGCAGAGGGCTCCATTGCAGAGGAGATGGGCATGGAACCGGGGGATGAGCTGCTTGAGATAGGCGGGCAGGAGATCGCGGATATTTTTGACTATCAGTACCTGACGCAGGATGAGTACATTGAAGTATTGATCCGCAGGGCGGACGATGAAGAATGGCTGTTGGAAATTGACAAGGAGTACGACGAGGATCTGGGGATCGAGTTTGAAAACGGGCTGATGGATGATTACCGTTCCTGCCACAATAAATGTATTTTCTGTTTTATCGACCAGATGCCGAAGGGGATGCGGGAGACGCTGTATTTTAAAGATGACGATTCCAGGCTTTCCTTTCTGCAGGGGAATTATGTGACGCTGACGAATATGTCGGATGAGGATGTGGAGCGGATCATCCGCTATCATCTGTCGCCGATCAATATCTCGTTTCAGACTACCAATCCAGAACTGCGGTGTATGATGTTAAATAACCGGTTTGCCGGGCAGGCGCTTTTGCAGGTGCGGAAGCTGTATGAGGCCGGGATCACGATGAACGGGCAGATCGTTCTGTGCAAAGGCGTCAACGACGGGGCGGAACTGGAGCGGAGCATCGCGGATCTGACGGCATATCTGCCGCATCTGGAGAGTGTGTCGGTGGTGCCGGTAGGACTGTCGAAATACCGGGAAGGACTGTATCCGCTGGAGCCTTTTGCGAAGGAGGACGCGCAGGAGGTGCTGCGGTGTATCCACAGATGGCAGGAGAAGCTCTATCCGCAGTACGGCCTGCATTTCGTACATGCCTCCGACGAGTGGTATGTGCTGGCGGAAGAACCGCTGCCGGAGGCGGAGCGCTATGACGGTTATCTGCAGCTGGAAAACGGTGTGGGGATGCTCAGACTGCTTTTGAAAGAATTTGCGGAAGCCATGAAGCTGTTGGAAGAGCAGAAGCAGGTACGGGAGCGTTATGCGTCCTGTGGCGGGGAACTGTCTGTTGTGACGGGACAGCTGGCGTATCCTTTTCTGCAGGATATGGTCCGGCAGCTGGAAGAGCGGTTCCCGGCGCTGCATATCCATGTGTATGCCATCACCAATGAATTTTTCGGGGAGCGGATCACGGTGTCCGGCCTGCTGACGGGGCAGGATATCATCCGCCAGCTGCAGGGCAGAGAACTGGGAGAGCGGATTCTGCTTCCGCAGAATGTACTGCGCAGCGGAGAGGACTATTTTCTGGATGATGTGACGGTGGGAGACGTGGAAAAGGCTTTACAAGTTAAGGTAGATATTGTAAAATCAAGCGGGCATGACTTTGTACAGGCAGTGTTGGGCCGTTGAAAGTGGTAAATTTACTTTTGGGAAATGGAGCGTGTTATATGAGTAAGAAGAAGACCAAGCCGATCGTGGCGATCGTGGGACGGCCCAATGTCGGGAAATCCACGCTGTTCAACGCACTGGCAGGAGAGATGATCTCGATCGTCAAGGATACGCCGGGCATCACGAGAGACCGGATCTATGCGGACGTGAACTGGCTGGATATGAATTTTACATTGATCGATACGGGCGGCATCGAGCCGGAGAGCAGAGATATCATCCTCTCACAGATGCGGGAGCAGGCACAGATCGCCATCGACACGGCGGACGTGATCGTCTTTCTGGTGGATGTGAAGCAGGGACTGGTGGATGCGGATTCCAAAGTGGCGGATATGCTGCGCCGGTCGCAGAAACCGGTGGTGCTGGCGGTCAACAAGGTGGATGATTTCAATAAGTATATGGCAGATGTGTATGAATTCTACAATCTGGGTATCGGTGAGCCTTTTGCCATCTCTTCCGTAAATAAGCTGGGCTTTGGAGAGCTGTTGGACGAGGTGACGTCTTATTTTGACAGGGAGGCGGCCGAGGAGGAAGAGGACGAGCGCACGAAGGTGGCCATTGTGGGCAAACCGAATGTGGGCAAGTCGTCGATTATCAACAGGCTGATCGGGGAGAACCGTGTGATCGTGTCCGATGTGGCGGGCACCACCAGGGACGCCATTGATACGGAGATCACTCATAATAAGAAGGAATATGTGTTCATTGATACGGCGGGACTGCGCAGGAAGAATAAGATCAAGGAAGAACTGGAGCGCTATATGATCATCCGCACGGTGGCGGCTGTAGAGCGGGCCGATATCGTGGTGCTGGTGATCGACGCCACGGAGGGTGTGACGGAACAGGATGCCAAGATCGCGGGGATTGCCCATGACCGCGGCAAAGCCATCATCATTGCAGTCAATAAGTGGGACGCCATCGAGAAGGACAACAAGACGGTGAATGAATTTACCCAGAAGGTGAGGAAAGTGCTTTCTTTTATGACCTACGCGGAGATCATTTTTATCTCGGCGGTCACAGGGCAGCGGCTGGGTAAGCTGTTTGACCTGATCGACGTGGTCAGCGAGAATCATTCCATGCGGGTGGCGACAGGTGTGCTCAATGAGATCATGGCCGAGGCCGTGGCGCTGCAGCAGCCGCCTTCTGATAAGGGCCGGCGACTTCGCCTGTATTACATTACCCAGGCTGCGGTCAAACCGCCTACCTTTGTCATTTTTGTAAACGATAAGGAGCTGATGCATTTTTCCTACACGAGATATCTGGAAAATCAGATCCGGGAGACTTTTGGATTTATGGGAACGCCGCTTAGATTTATCATTCGCGAGAGAAAGGAAAACAAGTAAAAGTGGAACGAGCTATATGTTTGGTGATCGGATATGTATTTGGACTGTTTCAGACGGCTTATCTTTACGGAAAGCTGCATGGCATTGACATCAGGAATTACGGCAGCGGCAATGCAGGTACGACGAACACGCTGCGGACGCTGGGAACGAAGGCGGGACTTATCGTTCTGCTGGGGGATATCATGAAGTGTATTCTGGCCATCGTGCTGACGAACATGCTCTTTCAAAATTCCCATCCGGACGAAATATATCTGCTGAAGATTTATGCGGCGGCGGGCGCTATTCTGGGACATAACTTCCCTTTTTATCTGCATTTCAAAGGGGGAAAAGGGATTGCGGCGACGGCGGGCATGATCCTTTCCTTTCATCCCTGGCTGATCCCCATGGGCGTGATTTTGTTCTTCGGCACCTTTTTTACGACGCATTATGTATCGCTGGGGTCGCTGCTTGTCTATGCGGGATTTATGATCGAGCTGGTGGTGCTGGGACAGATGGGGATCTTCGGTATGCCGCAGGAAGCCCTGATCGAGATGTATGTTATCGCCGGATTTTTGACGGTCATGGCGTATTATAAACATAAGGATAATATTAAAAGACTGCTTGGCGGGACGGAGCGCAAGACATATCTGACCCATAAAAATAAGGTAGATTGATCCGGCAGTCAGGGGACGGATGCCGCTCAGAGTAGGCTGTTATGCTGGCAGTCAGGGTGCCGACGGTCGTGTCAGCGGGTGTCATGTGCAATGAGGGGCACGATGGCAAGGATATGGAAAAGAAGTTGTGACATTTCGGAATGGAGGAGAAAATGGCTGATATCAGTATCATAGGGGCAGGAAGCTGGGGGATTGCGCTGGCGGTGCTTTTGCATAAGAACGGACATCATGTGACGGTCTGGTCCGTCATCGAGGCGGAGATCAGGATGCTGCAGAAAGAGCGTGAGCATAAAGACAAGCTGCCCGGGGTGAAGCTGCCGGAGGACATGGTCTTTACGACGGATTTAGAGCAGGCGGTGAAAGGAGCGGAGGTGCTGGTGCTGGCAGTTCCGTCGCCCTATACGAGAAGCACTTCCCACAGCATGGCCTCTCTGGTAAAAGAAGGACAGGTGATCGTCAATGTGGCGAAGGGGATCGAAGAGAAAACGCTGCTCACCCTTTCCCAGATCATAGAAGAAGAGATTCCGCAGGCCAATGTGGCGGTGCTTTCCGGGCCTTCCCATGCGGAGGAAGTGGGAAGAGGGATTCCCACCACGATTGTCGTGGGAGCAAAGGACAAGGAGACGGCGGAATATCTGCAGAATATCTTTATGAATGAAGTGTTCCGTGTCTATATCAGCCCGGACGTGCTGGGTATTGAGCTTGGGGCGGCGTTGAAAAATGTGGTGGCTCTGGCGGCGGGTATCGCCGACGGCCTGGGCTACGGGGATAACACGAAGGCGGCGCTGATCACCAGAGGCATTACCGAGATCGCCAGACTGGGCGTGGCCATGGGCGGCAGGTTTGAGACTTTCTGCGGGCTGACGGGGATCGGAGACCTGATCGTGACCTGTGCTTCCATGCACTCCCGCAACAGGCGGGCCGGCATCCTGATCGGACAGGGCTACACGATGAAGCAGGCCATGGACGAGGTGAAGATGGTGGTGGAAGGCGTGTATTCCGCCAAGGCTGCCATGGGGCTGGCGAAAAAGTTTGACGTACAGCTGCCCATTATCGAGCAGGTCAACGCGGTGCTGTTCGAGGGACAGCTGGCGGACGAGGCTGTAAAAAATTTAATGCTGCGGGATAAGAAGATCGAGAATCCGCTGCTGCCCTGGTAAAGGGCCGGCAGCGGATTTTGGCTTTTTAAAATGAGAGTTTAACTTTTAACTTTACAGAAAAAGTTAAAAAAGTTAAAATGCTCTTGTAAGGAGGGACGTGTATGTCGAAAGAAGAGTATGGCAGGATCATGGCAGAGATTGAGACTTTGCCAGGTGGCGGTATCACTTACAAGAAAATAAACGGCAGAGAGTATGCTTATTATCAGTGGCGGGAAGCCGGCAGGCAGCATTCCAGAAGAGCAAAAGGCGAGGAACTGGAGATGCTTGCGAAACAGATCGAAAGAAGGAAAGAACTGCAAAATCTGTTGAAACAAATAACAAGAGAGGAAGCCGAAGGGATCAAACCGGCCTGGCAGTTTCATTGTCCGGTGAGGATCGGGGAAGAACTGGACCGCTTTGTGAAACCTGTTTCCGGGTGGAAGAGGCGGGAATGTTATCAGCATCTGCGGGCGTATATCTATGGCGATATGCAGGACAGGGTGTATATTTTATACGGTCTGCGAAGGACAGGGAAGACAACGCTGATCCGTCAGCTGATCTCTGAAATGGATACTGCGATGAGACAGCAGACGGTTTTTATCCAGATACAGGATAACAGGACGCTGGATGATGTGAATCAGGATTTAAAGTATCTGGAAAAGAGCGGTTACCGGTATGTATTTATGGATGAAGTGACGCTTCTGAATGATTTCATCGAAGGAGCGGCTTTGTTTTCCGATGTGTTTGCGGCAAGCGGCATGAAGATCGTTTTGTCGGGAACGGATTCTCTTGGCTTTCTGTTTACGGAAGATGAAGAATTGTATGACAGATGCATCATGTCTCATACTACTTTTATTCCTTATCGTGAGTTTGAGCGGGTACTTGGTATTGAAGGGATTGATGATTACATTTATTACGGCGGCACCATGAGTATGGGAGGAAAGCATTATAATGACAGCTCCCGGATCTTTGCCACGAAAAAAAGCACGGATGAATATGTAGACAGTGCGATCGCACGTAACATTCAGCATTCTCTGAAAAATTATCAATATGGGGATCATTTTCGTTCTTTGAGAGAATTGTATGAGAAAAATGAACTGACAAACGCGGTCAATCGGATCGTGGAGGATATCAACCATCGGTTCACACTGGAAGTTCTGACAAGGGATTTCCGGTCGGGGGATCTGAAGATTTCCGCGAAGAACCTGCGCAAGGACCGGGAAAAGCCTACGGATATTCTCGACCGCATTGATATCGAAAAGGTAAATGAGACGCTGAAAGAGCTGTTGGAGATCAAAAACAGGAAAGAGCAGTCCGTGGAAATTCGGGATATGCATCGTTTTGAGATCAAAGAGTATCTGGATCTTCTGGATCTTACGGTTGAAATTGAGAACAGATGGATGTCCGATCATAACCGGAAGGAAACAAGGACCGTATTTTCACAGCCAGGTATGCGGTATTCGCAGGCGGAGGCGCTGATCAGATCACTGATGCAGGATGAAAAGTTCAGAGATATGTCCCTTGAAGAGAGAAAGCGCGTGACAGACCGTATCCTGGATGAAATCAAAGGCAGGATGATGGAGGATATTGTGCTGCTTGAAACAAAGCAGGCGAAAAACAACTGTGAAGTGTTCAGGCTGCAGTTTGCAGTGGGTGAGTTTGATATGGTAGTTTTTGACCCGGAAAAAGGCAGCTGTGAGATTTACGAGATCAAGCACAGCACGGAAGCGGTCAGAGAGCAGTGCAGACATTTGCTGGATGAGGCAAAATGCAGGGATACAGAGTTCCGATACGGGCCGATCACCGGAAAATATGTGATCTACAGAGGCCAGACGACAGAACCAGAAGATATGGCCGAGAACAGGGGAGGGAATGTGGCTTATCTGAACGTGGAAGAATATTTGAGAGGTCTCAGACAGTGACAGAATAGAAAAATTATTTTGACAGTACAGAGACTGCATAGTTTTTGTATCCTTTTGCCTTCTGCGTACTCTAATATACAAAAGGCAGGTGATCGTAACGAATGAATTTGAAAAACTGATCCGGGAGCATTGGGCTGTCGTGTACCGTTTTCTGCTTTCTCTGTGCGGGGATGCGGCATTGGCGGAGGAGCTGACCTCGGAGACTTTCTATCAGGCATACTTGCATATCGATCGATTCAGAGGGGAGTGCCGGCCGGAAACATGGCTGTGCCAGATCGCGAAGAATGCTCTGTATAGAGAAAACAAGAGGACAAAACGGACCGTTCCGTGGGAGCAGAACGATCGTGCCACAGAAGAGGCCGGTATTTTGGAGCAGCTGGTGAAAAAAGAGCAGGCGCTGAACATTTACAGACACATACATGAGCTTGACGATCCCTACAAGGAAGTGTTTATGCTGCGTATCCTGGGAGAACTCAAGTTCAAGGAGATTTCAGCTGTTTACGGCAAAACGGAATCCTGGGCGAAGGTCACGTTTTACCGTGCCAAAAATAAACTGATCGAGCTGATGGAAGACATGGAGTGAAAGCAGAGAAGGAGTATGATAGTAAAAATTGAAAGCAGAGAAGGAGTATGATAGCAAAATGAGAATTAGTTGTGAGATGGTAGAAGATCTGCTTCCGCTCTATCTGGATGACAGCTGTTCTAAGGACAGCCGGATTGCCGTAGAAGAGCATCTCAGAGCGTGTCAGGACTGCCGTGACACGTTGTCCAGAATGCAGAGCGATATCATGGATGACAGGCAGGAGCCGGCAGAAAGAACGGAGCCGGACCTGACGGAGCTTGCGGAAAAGATCAGGCGGCATCGCATCCGTGTGGCCGGATTCGCAGTGCTGGCCATTATGACGCTGTCCGTCCTGTTGACGCTCGGTTATCTGACAGTTCAGGATATGTACAGCCAGATGCATCCTTATGTCCATGAGGTAGAAGAGGGAACGCAGAATCTTGCGGCAGGTGCGTGTGAGATGAGAGCAGAACAGATCGAACAGGCTTTTTTTTATACCAATAATACGCAGATCAAAGTAAGTGTACAGGCGGGAGAGGGCTTTCAGGGTACGGGGACGATCAAACTGTGGAATATGATCTATAAAGATGACTTTATCCAGACAGCGGATGTGGAGGGAGCAGCCGATTCGGTGCTGTTTACGGGTCTTTCCAGTGAGGACCGCTACAAAATAACCTGTGAGGGGCTGGACGGGGCAGTGCTCACCGTGAGCGATGGACGTTCGGTCAGTTTCTGGAAGAGTCTGAAATCTGTACTGTGGGATATTGTTTTATATTGCACGGCATGATATATTGTAAACGGAATTTCTAATGTCGTTAACTATGAAAGTCTTCGACTTTCACAGCATGGATGGCCATGCGGCC
>OFFG01000060.1_pt1 | contig 103499 bp, 71 predicted proteins | sample 1521331 | NCBI WGS metagenome assembly OFFG01 (sample SAMEA3504129, study PRJEB24116) | mouse gut metagenome | biome: mouse gut; feature: mouse-associated habitat; material: faeces | place: Denmark | collected 2011 | reverse complement strand
GCCCCGCGCATTATCAGCACCTTTCTGGAAAGCTATGATTTTTCCGGAAAGACAATGATCCCCTTCTGCACTTCCCATAGCAGCGGAATCGGCTCCAGCGCCGACAATTTGCATGAGTTATGTTCGGATTCTGTGAACTGGCTGGAAGGAAAGCGTTTTGAAGCCGAAACTACAAAAGAAGCCATGAGGACATGGCTTGAGAATGTGATTGTAAAATAGTCAAAAGCTTATGCCTTCTGATTCAGCGCATAATACAATCCTTTCTTTTCCATAAGTTCCTCATGGCTGCCCTGCTCAGCGATCCCCTTGTTGGAGATGTAGAGAATCCGGTCAGCGCTGCGGATGGTGGAGAGCCTGTGGGCAATGATGAAGGAGGTACGTCCTTTCAGCAGTTCGTTTAAGCCTTTCTGCAGCAAAATTTCCGTTTCCGTATCGATGCTGGAGGTGGCTTCATCGAGAATCAGTATCTTCGGGTTGGCCAGAAGCGCTCTGGCGAAGGAAATCAGCTGCCGCTGCCCTGCGGAGAGACGGCTGCCCCGTTCGTTCACTTCCGTGTAGTACCCGTTTTCCATCTGGCTGATAAAGTCATGGGCACATACGGTTTTTGCCGCGGCAATGACCTCCTCGTCAGTGGCATCCCGGTTGCCATAGCGGATATTGTCCATGATGGTACCAGAGAAGATGAAGCTGTCCTGCATCATCACGCCCATCTGGGTGCGCAGGGAGCGGATAGTTACCCCGGAAATATCCGTTCCGTCTATCAGGACCTGGCCGGAATCCACATTGTAGAATCGGCTGATAAGGTTGACAATGGTAGACTTTCCTGCTCCGGTGGGACCTACGAAAGCATAGGTTTCCCCTTCCTTTACCGTAAAGCTGATATTTTCCAGGATTCGGTGCCCTTCTTCATAGCTGAAGCATACATCCTTAAACTCCACTTCTCCGCGAATGGGCGGCATATCCGCAGCTCCCTGGGCATCCTTTACCAGAACCGGCTCATCGATGGTCTCAAAGATTCGCTCCAGGTAGGAGATGGCGGTCAGCAGCGAATTGTAAAATCCTGCCAGAGTGTTGATAGGCGCCCAGAAACGTCCTATGTAGGCGGTGAAGGCGATCAGCACGCCCACCGTCAGTGTGGCATCCGGAGCCAGTATCCAGCGGATGCCCAGCACGTAGATAAAGGATGTGGTAACTGCGGAAATGACATCCACGCTGGGACCCATGGTGAAATTGAATTTAATTGCACGCATCCATGCCTTCCGGTAATTGCTGCTGAGATTGTTGAATATCTGGTTGTTCTCATTTTCACGGACAAAAGCCTGGGTCACCCGGATGCCCCCTATGCTTTCCGCGATATAGGCATTCAGGTTGCTCTGCTTATTGGACTGGATCTGCCAGGCCTTGCGCTGTTTCTTCTTAATAAATATAATGACCAGGGCCAGCAGCGGCAGCCCGCAGAGGCAGACAAGGGTCAGCCTGGCATCGCAGAGCAGCATAAATATAATAATGAAGAAAAGGTTGCATAAGTCTGTGACGGTATTTACGATACCGTTACTCAACAGGTCGCTTAAGCTGTTTACATAGTTTACCACACGCACCTGTATTTTTCCGTGGGGCCTGTCGTCGTAATAGGAAAAGGGCAGTTCCTGCAGGTGGTTGAAAATATCGGTACGGATGGCATGTATGATGTTCTGGCCGATTACGGTCATGGTCTTTATTTTGAACCGCATGGCCACGGCGGAGTATACAGCCACCGCCAGGGTCAGGAGAGAAGCAATGGTGACCTTGCCCATATCCTTTTCCGGAATATAGTAATCCATGATCCGCTGGAAGAATATGGGTATCATCATGGTCAGGGCTGACGCGCTGAGCATCAGGACAATTACGCCTGCCATCTTGCCCTTATAAGGGGAGACATAGCCCGCCAGGCGTTTTAACTGCCTGACGTCAAAACTGTCTTCAAGTACCTCGTCTGTATCATATCGGTTTCGTGCCATATTAAAAAGCCTCCTATTAAAATCGCTGAGCGACAGCACGGAAGCGTAAAGCCGCTTCGCAATAACTCTGAACTATCTATCTGTCAGCTGATCAGTGTTTTTTTAGCAGTGTTCATGAGTTCATAGGGGATTTCCCCGTACTGGTTGCGGAATGCGTTGGCGTAATATCCGTTGGCAGCAACCAGTTCCTCATGCGTGCCGTGTTCGATAATGTGTCCGTTGTCCATGACCAGAATCTGGTCGGCATCCCTGATGGAGGAGATGCGGTAGGCGATGATGAACACGGTGCAGTCCTGTTTGACGGTTTTCAGCTGACCCTGTATGTAGCTTTCCGTCTCCATATCCACGGCGGAGGTGGTATCATCCAGGATCAGTACGGAAGGGTCCTTCAAGAGTGCCCTGGCCAGGGATATCCTCTGCTTCTGGCCTCCGGAGAGTCCTACGCCCCGTTCGCCCACGATAGTATCGTAACCTTCCGGCAAAGCGGAGATGAAATGGTTGGCGTCCGCCATGATGGCGGCGTGCTTTACCTGGTCAAAGCTGCATTCCGGCCTTCCGTAGGCGATATTTCCTTCTATGGTGTCCGAGAAAAGGAACACGTCCTGCATGGCAACGCCGATGCTGTCACGAAGGTCATAGAGATCCAGTTCCCGCACGTCCTTTCCGTCCACCAGTACCTGGCCAGAGGTGGTGTCATAGAAACGGCACAAAAGGTTCATCAGCGTGGATTTTCCGGAGCCGGTGGAACCGATGATGCCTATTTTCTGTCCTGCCTTTACCTTAAAATTAATATTTTTTACGATGTCAGTGTCGTCGGCACTGTAGGATACATCCCGGAACTCTATGTCGCCGTGCAGTCTGGTGTGCTGATGGACCAGGGGGGCTGCATAGATGTCGGTTTGGTGTCGGGCGGCAGTCCGTTTTTTCTGTTTGCCGGGTATCGCTTCGGCAGTGCCGGGACAGAGGGGCGCTGCAGCGCTGCTGCCTTTTTCAGCCCCCACGTTTTCCGCAGCAGATACAAAAGACCCGTTGGGCAGGGTTTCCGCGGATTCGGACAGCTCGGAAACCGGAGACTTCACCTTGGGTTCCTCGCTGTATGTGGCAAATATTTTTTCCACGGAAGTCATAAAGTTCTGGATATCATTGACCCACCAGCCGGCCATCCTGAGAGGGCTGTTCAGCATCCACAGGTAACCGTTGGCCCGCACCAGGCCGCCCAGGGTGATTTCCCCCAAAATGACCATATATCCGCCGTAAAGCATCAGAATTACGGTCAGGGCATAGGACAGGATCTCGAAGATGGGCACATATTTCATCCACACCCGGGAACCCTTTATCTGGGCATCGCGGAATCTGTCATTTTCCGCCTGGAACTTTTCCTTTTCGAACGATTCCTTCGCAAAGGCCTTCACCACCCGGTTGCCGCTGATATTTTCCTGGACAAAGGCATTCAGGGAGGAGAAGCATTCGCGGTTTCGCTGGAAGGCGGGCTTTACCTCCTTTGACTGCATGAAAGTGGCGAGGGCAGTGAATGGCAGCACGGCCAGCATGCACAGCGCCAGCTTCGAGCTGATGGTGAAGAGCATCAGCAAGGCGAAGAAAAACAGCAGGATATTCTGGTAGACGGCGTAAATGTCGTAGGCCATAAAATGCCGTATGGCATCCATATCCCCTGTCTGGCGGCTCATCAGGTCACCGGTGCGCTTCTTATTGTAAAAATCGAAATCCTCGTCCAGGAATTTGCGGTATACCTTGCTCCTCATGTCATAGAGCAGGCCCTGGGAGGCGGTCTCGAAGACCAGCTGGTACAGGAAGCGCAGGATTCCTGTGAACACTGTCACACCCAGCAGGCAGACAATGAGCTTTGGCAGCAGGCTGTAATTGCCGGCCAGGACCACGTCGTCCACGATGATTCCGGACAGATAGGGATTCACGATGGACAGGGCTGCAATGATCGTGGTCAGGAAGAGTCCCAGGAACATCAGTGCCCTGTACTTTTTCAGGAAACTGAAGAACCATTTTAAAGGTGTCATATGTATTCCTCCCGGGATGTTTTTCATCCCATAGCCCTGTTTTCACGCTTCCATGGCATTGGTGGATTTTGGCAGCGGTTCGAAACCTTTTGTATATGGTTTCGGTTTTCAGAGCTTATGGTACATTGTACTTTTCCGGGTACAAAATGAAATGGAGTATCTTGCACCGTTGATGGAAAATATTGTAGTGGGGGTTGGGGGAGAAATGGGGAAGGCAGGATGGGAAAAGCGAACCCGGCGTGGGAATTTGGCGCCGGAACGGAAGATTTTATGGACAAGAAGCGGCAAAAATGATATTATCATCTAAGCAGTATCCGGAGAAAGCGGCAGACGGGAGCCTGGACGGGTATCTGCGGACTTAAATAAAAGCGAGGGATAATCATGGAATCCATAAAAAATACAGAACAGTCTAAAATCCGGAATTTCTGCATTGTAGCGCATATTGATCATGGAAAATCCACATTGGCGGACCGTATTATCGAACACACAGGCCTTCTGACCAGCCGGGAGATGCAGGCCCAGGTGCTGGACAATATGGAACTGGAGCGGGAGCGGGGTATCACCATCAAGGCCCAGACTGTACGCACCATCTATAAAGCCCGGGATGGGGAGGAGTATGTCTTTAACCTGATCGACACTCCGGGACATGTGGATTTCAATTATGAGGTCAGCCGTTCCCTGGCGGCCTGCGACGGGGCTATTCTGGTGGTGGACGCCGCCCAGGGCATTGAGGCCCAGACTCTGGCCAATGTGTATCTGGCCCTGGACCATGACCTGGATGTATTTCCGGTGATCAACAAGATTGACCTGCCCAGTGCGGAACCTCAGCGGGTGATCGAGGAGATTGAGGATGTGATCGGTCTGGAGGCCCAGGACGCGCCTCTGATCTCCGCCAAGAACGGCATCGGCATTGAGGAAGTACTGGAACAGATCGTTCACAGAATCCCGGCTCCCGGCGGCAGCCCGGAGAATCCGCTGCAGGCACTGATCTTTGACTCGGTGTACGACCCATATAAAGGGGTTATTATTTTTTGCCGCATCATGGAGGGCAGGGTAAAAAAGGGTACTGTAATCCGCATGATGGCCACCGGGGCCAGGCAGGAAGTGGTGGAGGTGGGGTATTTCGGCGCGGGCCAGTTCCTTCCCTGCGAAGAACTGAGTGCGGGCATGGTGGGCTACATCACCGCCTCTATCAAGAACCTGAAGGATACGGCAGTGGGGGATACGGTGACGGATGACAACAACCCCTGCGGGGAACCGCTGCCCGGTTATAAGAAGGTGCAGTCCATGGTGTACTGCGGTATGTATCCGGCGGACGGTGCCAAATATCCCGATCTGAGGGACGCTTTGGAGAAATTGCAGTTAAATGATGCGTCTCTGAATTATGAGCCGGAGACTTCCGTGGCCTTGGGCTTTGGGTTCCGCTGCGGATTTCTGGGGCTTTTACATCTGGAGATTATACAGGAGCGGCTGGAGCGGGAGTATAATTTGGATCTGGTTACCACTGCGCCGGGGGTTATTTATAAAGTGCATCGGACCAATGGGGAAGTCATCGAACTGACCAATCCCTCCAATCTGCCGGATCCCTCCGAGATTGAATATATGGAAGAGCCCATCGTCAATGCAGAAATTATGGTGACCAGCGAGTTTATCGGCTCCATTATGGAACTCTGCCAGGAGAGGCGGGGGCGGTATCTGGGCATGGAGTATATTGAGGGCGCCAGGGCGCTGCTGAAATATGAACTGCCTTTGAATGAAATCATATATGACTTTTTTGACGCGCTGAAGTCCCGCTCCCGGGGGTATGCCTCCTTTGATTATGACTTAAAGGGGTACGAGCAGTCCAGTCTGGTGAAGCTGGACATCCTGATCAACCGGGAGGAAGTGGACGCGCTGTCCTTCATCGTCCATGCGGATTCTGCCTACGAGCGGGGCAGGAAGATGTGCGAAAAGCTGAAAGACGAGATTCCCCGGCATCTGTTTGAAATCCCCATCCAGGCGGCAGTGGGAGGCAAAATCATCGCCAGAGAGACAGTTAAGGCCATGCGCAAGGACGTGCTGGCCAAGTGCTACGGCGGCGATATCACCCGAAAGAAGAAGCTGCTGGAGAAGCAGAAGGAGGGAAAGAAGCGCATGCGCCAGATCGGCAGCGTAGAGATCCCCCAGAAAGCCTTTATGAGCGTGCTGAAGCTGGATGATCGGAAATGACAGTATGCAGATAGCGGTGTCAGAGGGAGATGATTTGCAGAGGACAGGCAAAACTTAAGCAGGTGAGTGAGGCTGAGTGAAAAATATAGAAATATACATTCATATTCCTTTCTGCGTGCGCAAATGCGGGTATTGTGACTTTTTGTCCGCTCCTGCAGGACAGGATACGCAGGTAAAATATATAGAGGCTCTGGAGCGGGAAATGGAGGGCCGGGCGCAGGCATATGAGGATTTCCAGGTGGTCACTGTCTTTATTGGCGGGGGTACTCCCAGTTTGCTGGGGCCGGAGGGGATCGGGCGGATTCTGGAGACTTTACGGCGTTGTTATCGGGTGCTGCCCGGGGCCGAAACCACTCTGGAGGCCAACCCGGGCACGGTGGATCGCAAATCGCTGACAGGGTATTATAAGGCGGGGGTCAACCGTCTGAGCCTGGGACTGCAATCCTCCTGGGACGGGGAATTGAAGACTTTGGGAAGGGTCCACACCTGGGGGCAGTTTCTGGAAGCCTATGAGGGGGCGGTGGCAGCAGGCTTTTCCCATATCAATGTGGATCTGATGAGTGGTTTGCCAGGGCAGACTTCCGCCTCTTACCAGGCCACCTTGAGAAGGGTGGCGCAGCTTGTGCCTGCCCCGGAACATATCTCCGCCTACAGTTTGATTCTGGAGGAGGGAACGGATTTTGCCAGACGGTTTGAGGCCGGAAGTCTGGAACTGCCGGATGAGGAGACGGAGCGGGCTTTGTATGGGCTGACGGAGCAGGTTTTGCGGGCGTATGGCTATGGGCGCTACGAGATCTCCAACTATGCAAAAGAGGGTTGTGAGTGCCGCCATAATCTGGGGTATTGGACCCGGGAAAACTATCTGGGCTTTGGTATTGGGGCAGCTTCTCTGGTGGAAAACATAAGGTTTCAAAACGGAGCGGATTTGCAGGCGTATCTGGGGGATCCTCTGGGGCAGCGGGAGCTGGAACAGCGTCTGAGCGTGGCGGAGCAGATGGAGGAATATATGTTTCTGGGCCTTCGGCTGACGGCGGGCATCGAGGCGGAGAGATTTTATGAGATATTCCACTGTGGGCTGGAACAGATTTATGGGGATGTAATCAGGAAACATGTGGCCCGGGGACTGCTGGTTTACCGGGAGGGGGAGGCGGGCAGAACCTTATGCCTGACCCCAAAAGGGCTGGACCTGGCCAATTATGTAATGGCGGATTTTCTGGAACCGAAGCCTTTGGAATCCGGGCCATCCATTTAAAAAGTAGGAAAGGCACGCAAAATGTCCTAATCACATAGACTAGAGGTAAGAGTATCCTGTGGAGGCTACGATTGAAGACCTTTCAAAAGCCCTTAACCTCTGGAGAAGAAGCTCACTATGTCCGCCTGCTCAGGGAAGGAGATGCCGACCAGGCCCGGGCAGCCAAGGACACCTTAATAGAGCGCAATCTGCGCCTGGTGGCTCATGTGGCCAAAAAATACCAGAACGTGGATGAAGATATGGAAGATATGATCTCTATCGGCTGTATCGGCCTGATCAAGGCCATAGATACTTTTGATGCAGGCAAGGGCAGGCTGGCCACTTATGCCTGCAGATGTATTGACAATGAACTTTTGATGCTGCTGCGCAGCAAGAAAAAGACTTCCAGGGAGGTATCCCTTTACGAACCCATCGGACAGGACAAAGAGGGGAACGAGATTCACCTGATGGACGTGATTGAACAGGAGCAGCAGGATGTGGTGGAGGCCCTGGAATATCGGGGGAATGTCCAAAGGCTTATGACGCTGATGCGGCAGGAACTCACAGAAAGGGAGCGGGAAATTCTATTACTGCGGTATGGACTGTGGGGGAACAGGGAGCTGACCCAGAGTGAGATCGGTGAGAGGCTGGGGATCTCACGGAGTTATGTGAGCCGGATTGAGAAGAAGGCCCTGGGGAAACTGCGGGGGAAGTTTGAGCAGGGGTGAGGGCGAAAGTAAATAATGTCCAGAAAGGGATAGAGTCAGTTGAGTTATAAGGTAGCTTAACGGGTTCTATCCTCTTTTTATCTGTGGCATTGTATTTAACGAAAATGTTTTGTAAAATGGAATAAATAAGTTGGTTTCATATTGATAACTAAAAAATGAGATGTATGCAAAATGTGTATATTGCAATTTTTGCAGAGACTTCATATGGGTTTTGCATATGCACATAGGGGGATGGGCACCGGAGGGCCGGTATTGTAAAATGATTAACAGAAAGGAAGTGGATAAAATGTATAAGACCAAAACAAATGCGGAAATAGGGAAATATCTGTCAAGGCTAATCCGTGAGAGATTCAGTTCTCAGCGGCAGTTTTGTATAGCGTGCCTCAAGGCGTATGATAATGCCGTGCCGGATGATGTGCAAATCAAGAGGATGACTAACAGGATTTCTCAGATTGTTCAAGGAAAGAGAGCGGTTCAGCTGGAGGATTTCCCTATATTTACGACTCTTCTGGGCGTAACCTGTGAGGATATTATAAGTGCAGGAGAGTGTTCCGCACCGACAGGAAATCATTTGACAAACTACAACATAGCTTTTTCAAAGGATGAAAAGCTTTGGGAAGAGTATGTCCACAGGGAGGACAAGCTGATTCTGAATCTTGATGAATATGGGAAATCAGTTATCGATTATGCGATAGAGTTTAAAAATTTTGATTTTTTAAAGTATTTGATAGAAAAAAAGTATATCTGGTTCGTAGATGATCCCGTAGCCATTCATGTCGCAGATTCTCAATACAATGCAAGCGAGCGATGGATGCTGACTTTTGGAGGCGGTACAAGTATTGAGCGCAGGCAGTGGGAGGAGAGAAATATATCATGCTGGCAGGTTTTCTATTCTGGAGATAATAGGGGTAATGGGAGTAGACGATCTCTTGAACTGGATACTTTGCAGTATAAGCTGTCAGGAAGTGTTGATATGAGAATGCGAATGATTTGTTTGGCACTGGAACACGGTGAAGTCGAGATGTTGCGTCAACTTCGAGCCAGAGAAATTCCATCATTATACGAGGTATCCTATTTAGCGTATTGTTCTGCAGACTGTGACAGCTATTACAATGAGGATATGGTTAAGCAGGTTGCAAAGTCCGGAGAGGAGATATTGAATTATTTTACAGAAGAATTTGAGATAAAGGATAGTTGTGGAACGGTAAATATCTTTGTATTTCCATATATGATGAATCTGATAGACTGCCTTATAGAGAAAAACAGTCCGTACCTGGAAAAAGTATTGAAAGTATCATTAAAGCATAATCAGGATGTGTATAAGAAATTGGTAGAATTGAAAAGTAGTTCAACAAAATACTACACCGAATATTATAAAGATTTGAATCAGTTTCGAGATGCAGCAGGAGTATTGCACAAGATAAGGGATGAAGAAGAATATGTAAAATCCTGTGTAGATAGTACGATAAACAGTATAATGAAAGAAGCCCGTTTTTATGAAAATGGTAATATAATACTTTATAGAGACGGGGGGGATACGCGATGGATTGATTACCAATGTTATTCACGTAAATGGATATTCAAGTAAAAAAGAGATAAATCGTCTGATCCAGCAAGTAAATGACTGGTATGGCAAAATCCGCGAAAAAAGTTTTTGAACGACAGCAATATGCGTGAAAATATACTATGGAGGTATGCAATATGGCTACCATAGAATGCCCCAATTGCAGAGGGCAGATTTCAGATAGGGCAAGAAAAACTGGAAAATCCACCTGAAGAGCATAAATCCGCCCATGAATTGTTGTCAGAATGTTATGATGCGTATTTGACATTTACCGGTTTGGCTGTAAATCTGACAGGCAGCTTAAACACGTTTTCCGAAGATTTTGAGAATGCTGATACAGAATTCCTTCACTGCTATCATGTGATGGAATTTTACGTACAGGATTAGCATCGAAGGTTCAAAAGGGTTTTGATGATTGTCTTGTATGTTATGTGGAAAGCATATATAATAGGGGCATGTATAGTTAGTATATGAACTGTAGGCTATCGAAAGAATCTCTTATGAGCAGTGCATGGGGGCAATTATCATGGCAAGGACCGTTGGGATTGGTATTCAAAATTTTGAGAAGTTAATAATGGAGAATAGTTTTTACATTGATAAAACAGATTTTATCAGGCAGTGGTGGGAAAACAGAGATGATGTGACGCTGATCACCCGTCCACGCAGATTCGGGAAAACTCTGAATATGAATATGTTGGAGAGATTTCTCTCTGTGGAATATGCAGGGAAAGGAAAGGTTTTTGAAGGATTATCCATATGGAAGGAAGGGAAATATCGTGATCTTCAAGGCACCTGGCCGGTAATCTTTTTAAGCTTTGCAGGGATAAAAACTTCTTCTTTTTCTGAGGCAAAAAAAAGTTTGTTTTATCTGATAGAAAAATTGTATAACCGATATGAATTTCTTTTAAAAGTAGATTGCTTAAATGAAAAAGAAAGGGAGTTTATAAAAAGTATTTCTGCAAATATGGATGACTATTCTGCTATTTCTTCTCTGGGTACGCTGTCCGAATTTCTGTATCGCTACTATGGGAAAAAAGTTATTATCCTGCTGGACGAATATGACACACCTCTTCAGGAGGCTTGGATGTATGGCTACTGGCAGGAAATGGTGGAACTCATAAGGGGACTGTTCAACTCCACGTTCAAGACGAATTCCTATTTGGAACGGGCGCTTATGACGGGGATTACAAGAGTCAGTAAGGAGTCTATTTTCTCTGATCTGAATCATTTGACAGTAGTGACATCGACATCGGAGATGTATGCGGACTGCTTTGGCTTTACAGAAAAAGAGGTATTTGCTGCACTGGACGAGTATAGTATGCAGGATAAGCGCACGGAAGTAAAAAAATGGTATGATGGTTTTACCTTTGGAAAATGTAAAGATATATATAATCCATGGTCTATCATAAACTATTTGAAAACTGGAAGACTTGCCACCTATTGGGCTAATACCAGCAGTAATGGTCTGGTGGATAAGCTGATTCGGGAGGGAAGCGCAGAGATAAAGATTTCTATGGAGAACCTGCTGAAGGGGGAACATCTACACAAAGAGATCGATGAACAGATTATTTTTGACCAACTGGATGTGGATGAGAATGCAATTTGGAGTCTGTTTCTGACCAGCGGATATCTGAAAGTGGAGAGTTATGCATTAAATGAGTATACGGGAGCAGACCTGTACGAACTGGCGCTGACAAATAAGGAAGTACAGATCATGTTTCGAAAAATGATAAAGAAATGGTTCTCCGGTACAGGGACAGTTTATAACGGCTTTATCCGAGCGCTTTTGCAGGATGATATAAAGTCCATGAACGCTTATATGAATCGGGTGGCTTTGGCCACATTCAGTTATTTTGACAGCGGAAAAAATCCTTCTATGGAGACGCAGCCGGAACGGTTTTATCACGGCTTTGTGCTGGGACTGGCTGTGGAGTTGGCTGACCGCTATGTCATTACTTCCAACCGGGAAAGTGGTTTTGGAAGATATGATGTGATGTTAGAGCCGAAGAATGAAACGGATAATGCCGTGATTATGGAATTTAAGGTCAACGATTCGCAGGAGGAAATAACCTTAGAAGATACAGCGGATGCGGCATTACATCAGATTGAAAGAAAACAGTATGAGTCGGCTTTGAGAAACAGAGGAATTCCCGGTGCGCGAATCCGAAAATACGGCTTTGCGTTCCAGGGTAAAGACGTTTTGATAAAAGGTCTAATGTGACGCGCAGCTGCCGGAAAGCGATCTGCGGTATATTATGGAAGCCGCAGCAGTTATTGAGCAAAAATTGCTGTGTATTTGGGATTGCTCCTGATGGCATCTGCACATTCTGACGGGAAAGACTGCATATGCTCCAACAATATTTACTGAAACAGGAGAAGGAGTCGGCTTTGCGGCGAAAGCAGAATGCCCCCGATCTCTAAATTGTCTTGTATGTTAAGCGGAGAGCATATATAATAAGGGCAGCTGAAGAGATCGGGAGAAATGGAAATGCCCGGAAAGCTACAGGCTGTCAGATGAGGAGAAAAATATGATCAGTAAAATGAGTTTGTTGCAGTATCTTTCAGAAGAGACCTATCAGACAATCTGCGATCGTCTGGATTTGGATGGCAGCAGCCGAAAAATAAAAGGTAATTTTCGGCAATTTCCGGAGGCATTCGTCTGCCGCGTTCATCCTTACCATATTCAATATGAGCAGTTTGGGCAAGTATGGTTTTTGTCTGTAGACATTGACTGCGAAAAAAACGAAAAAGGGTGTCAGGATTTTGAGAAGACATTGTATGAGGAGTATGTAGGCATATTTGGCCAGGAGGCCATGGGTCATTTTCCCGACTATGAAAACATTTATTGCAGTTACATTGAGTATAGAAATCAGCTGCAGGTTACGAGTGCCGACGAGGTTATAAGGAATATGGCGTTGTTGGGTTGTCCGCCGGAACAGCTTGACGAAAGAAGATGGTCTGAGTATAAAAAGCCGCATGGTACAATTGAATTTTGTGTTTCCAAGGCGGAGGATACCATGATTAAATCAGTGGCGCGATGTCACGGAACCGCTTTGCAGAAGAGAATAAAGGATAAGTCTTTGCATCATATGGGGGCAGGCGTGTGTGTCGCAAAGATGGTCAAAGAAGAAACGGAAAAGGAAATTATGGACTGGCTGTGTTCCAGATACAAAATTGTTGATGTATCATCTCTTTTATGATATCATGTGCTGTACATACAGGATAGCAGGAAGTGGGAATTTTGTATATGTGAAATAGAATCTGAGAAATCTACTGTCTGGTCTGTCTTAAAAGCATGGGATCGCATTTTTTCATAAAGATAACTTCATGGATAAGTAACGGCAAAGGGGAATAATTATGCCTTTTTTGGAGGAAATACTGTGTCAGACCAGGGGAGCGGGAGCCAGGAGAGTATGTGAGCCGCATCGAAAAGAAAGCGCTTAACAAACTGCGGGAGAAGTTTGAGAGGGAGCAGGCGGCAGAAAAATAGAGAGGCAACGGATCAGGGCATGAAACCAGTTCAAACGCAAGGGGTTGAATTGGTTTCATTCCGTTTTAAAGCATTTATACAGAATTTGGAAAGAATGTATGTACGGAGTGAAACGCTTGACCTTGCTGCCAAGAGATAATATAATCAAGGAAAACACAGTGGATTTACAAGGTATTTATAATGCATGATATAAAATCTACATAGGGATATTGTATAAACTCATTCGCCATGAAAGGAATGATTACATGAGTTCGCTTTTTGAAAGACAGGACAGCCTTAATTCTCCCATTGAAACGTTCATCTTTGATACGGAAAAAAGGGACTTCCCCGTGAAGCAGCATTGGCACTATTTTGCCGAATTTATCTATATCCTAAAAGGCAGGGCTGAAGTCACCTGCGATGGAAGAGCATATACTGTTTCAGAGGGGGAGTTGATTATTTTTTATCCGTCGTCAGTTCATTCAATATTTTCAGCGGACGGTTCGCCTGTTCTTTTTGCCGGGATCAAATTCGATTCCGCAAAATTTCAGAATATATCTTCCTATGTGCCGTCTGTGACAGCGATTCTCCGATATGCTCGCACCAAGGATATGCAGATACATTTTAATGCAGAGCAAGCCGAGACGCTGCACAGCCGTGAGATTTTTTCCGACTGTATTAGAGAAACGGAGCAATGCCTGTACGGAAGAGATATTATGCTTCGCTCGCAGATATACAGGCTTATTCTCGGCATTGTCAGACAATGGATCTCTTTAGGACTTGATATAAATAGCTGTCCTATGAGTTCGACGGAAATCTACGGTATAGAGAACATAGCGGAATATATAGACAGGCGGCTTGAGGAAAATATTCGTGTTGCCGATATTGCCGAAAAATGTCATATGAGTTATTCGGGATTTACTGCGAAATTTCGAGAGCAGTACGGCATGAACTGCAAGGAATACATTGAGCGCATGAGGATATTCAAAGCAGAAGAATATCTGCTTTTTACCGACCATAGTCTCATGTATATAAGCCAACAGACAGGCTTTTCCGATTGCAGTCATTTTATCCGATGCTTTAAAAAACACATAGGGCTTACTCCGAAACAGTTTAGGCTGAGCAAAAAGCATTCCTGCTAAAAACCTCATTTCTTATAAACATATCAAAAACCCGTCATAAAAAGAAGAATTTTTAAACACAAAAATAGAACAAATCTCCAAAACTCCCTGTAAACCATTGATGCCGAAATTCCAAATGTGTTATAGTTGATATCATCTAAAATAGAGAGGAGATATATCATGAAGGTATTACTGATCGGCGGGACAGGAACCATAAGTATGGCGATAACAAGGCTGCTGGCAACAAAGGTAGACCAGCTTTACCTGCTCAACCGGGGCCGTAGAAAGGAAGCGCTTCCCGACAATGTACAAACCATCACAGCGGATATTGAAAATGAGGAAGAAACAGCAAAAAAACTCGAAGGCATGACCTTTGACTGTGTTGGTGAATTTATCGGATTTGTTCCCGGACAGGTCGAGCGTGACTATCGGCTTTTCAGGGGCAAAACCAGGCAGTATATCTACATAAGTTCTGCCTCTGCATACCAGAAACCGCCGAAGAACTATATAATCACAGAGGAAACGCCGCTTGACAATCCATACTGGGAATATTCCCGCAACAAGATCGCCTGCGAAAAATACCTCATGGACAGATACAGGGAGGATGGATTCCCCGTTACGATCGTTCGTCCAAGCCACACCTATGACGAACGCAGCGTACCGCTCGGCGTTCACGGAAACGGTGGGAGCTGGCAGGTGGTGAAACGAATCATGGACGGCAAACCCGTCATAATTCATGGCGATGGGACTTCACTCTGGACGATAACGCACAACAGCGACTTTGCAAAGGGCTATGCAGGGCTGATTGGCAGACCGGAGGCAATCGGTCAGGCATATCATATCACTTCTGACGATAGCCTGAGTTGGAACAGGATATATTGGGCTGTGGCAGATGCGCTGGGCGTTAAATTAAAACCATATTATGTGGCTTCGCAGACACTTGCAGCGCTGAGCCGTTACGATCTTATCGGTTGTCTTATCGGCGATAAGGCAAATTCGGTCGTGTTCGACAATTCTAAGATAAAGTCGCTCGTACCTGGATTCAGAACTGCAATCAGTGCGGAGGAGGGCATCCGGATGACCATCGAAAATATTCTTGCGCACCCCGAATTGCAAAATGAGGACAAGGAATTTGACAGTTGGTGTGACGATGTTATAGAAAGGCTTGAAAAGGCCAAAATGGATATAAGCTAACTGAAAATAGAATTAAAAGCGCAGGGAGGAGCTCATGAACAACTTTAATTTTTGCAGCCCTACGGAATTTATTTTTGGGAAGGGCAGAGAGAACGAGTGTGGCGATTATGTCAGAAAATACGGCGGGAGTAAAGTGCTGATCCACCACGGCGGAAAATCGGCAATAAAGTCGGGGCTTCTTGACAGAGTAAAAAACGCACTTGAAGAAAAGGGTATTGCATTCTGCGAACTCGGCGGAGTACAGCCCAATCCCCGGGATACGCTTGTCTATAAGGGGATCGAACTTGCCCGCAGCGAAAAGGTAGATTTTATTCTTGCTGTCGGCGGCGGTTCGGTAATAGACTCGGCAAAGGCCATTGCGATCGGTGCTTTGTATGAGGGCGATTTCTGGGATTTTTACAGCGGAAAGCATGCAGAGAAAGCCCTGCCGGTAGGCACGGTGCTGACCATTGCCGCAGCAGGAAGCGAAGGCTCTGGTGATTCCGTTATCACCAGAACGGAGGGAATGCTCAAAAGAGGTACCGGATCAGACGTGATGCGCCCGGTGTTTTCGATCATGAACCCCGAACTTACGCAGACTTTGCCCGCCTATCAGACCGCCTGCGGCGCTGCGGATATAATGGCGCATGTTTTTGAGAGGTATTTTACCAATACTACGGAGGTTGAGATTACAGACCGCCTTTGTGAAGCGGTACTCTGCACAATGATCAGGGAGACGCCAAGAGTTATTGCAGATCCCAATAATTATGAAGCACGGGCGAATATCATGTGGGCGGGAACTGTCGCACACACTAATATCGTCGGTGTCGGCAGAGACCAGGACTGGAACAGCCACAATATAGAGCACGAACTTTCGGCACTTTACGACTGTGCCCATGGTGCGGGGCTGGCCGTAATAATGCCTGCATGGATGGAATTTGTACACAGACACAATGTACTGCGTTTCTGTCAGATGGCGACAAGGGTATTCGGCTGTGCCATGGACTATGAAACTCCCGAAAATACCGCTGCCGCAGGCATAAAAGCATTCAGACATTTCCTGCATGACATCGGTATGCCGATAAACTTTGCGGAGTTGGGGGCCAAAGAAGAAGATATTCCGAAATTGGTGGAAAAATTAGGTCTGCTTGACGGACACACGGGGGGCTTTGTATCTCTCTGCTCGGAAGATATTGCGGAGATCTATAGGATCGCCGCGAGAGCTTCGCTGTAATAATGCAGGAATAGTAAAGTGAATCAGAAAAAGATCTTGATATAGCTTTCGTCAATCATATTCAGCATAATATAAAGAGGAGGTTTTTATGGAAACAACACACAGGAAAGTTAATAAGAGGCTTCGTTTTACAGACGAACACGGGAATCCGCTGTCAAATCGTGAAATAGGGATCAGACAGGTAAACCACGCATTTTTGTTCGGCTGTGGAGGCTTTGATTTTATGCCGTATGTATTAAAGGGCGGGGATGAGTATAAGCAGCTGACAGACGGCTGGCTTGAGGTATTCAATTATGCCACCCTTCCGTTCTATTGGGGTAGGTATGAGCCTGAAGAGGGTAAACCAAATAAAGACGCGCTCATGAAGACGGCGCAGTACCTTAAGGATAAGGGAGTCAAGGTGAAAGGACATCCCCTGTGCTGGCATACCGTATGTGCTGACTGGCTTATGAAGTATGATAATCAGACGATTATGCAGAAGCAGCTTGAGAGGATTGACAGAGAGGTTACAGGTTATAAGGGCGTTATCGATATGTGGGATGTAATCAATGAGGTGGTTATCATGCCCATATTTGACAAGTACGATAATGCTATTACCAGGATCTGTAAGGAGAAGGGGCGTGTGGGTCTTATCAAGGAGGTCTTTGAGAGGGCTCATGAAAATAATCCTGACGCCATGCTCCTGCTTAATGATTTTAATACGTCCATAAACTACGAGATACTTATAGACGGCTGCCTGAATGCAGGAGTTCCGATAAGTGCCATAGGTATTCAGTCACATCAGCATCAGGGATATTGGGGAAGGGAGAAACTTGAGGAGGTATTGGAACGGTTTTCGCATTTCGGACTTCCGATCCACTTTACCGAGAATACTCTTATCTCAGGTGAGATTATGCCATCTCATATTGTGGATTTGAATGATTGGCGGGTGGATAGCTGGCCGACAACTCCCGAAGGAGAGGAAAGGCAGGCGCGTCAGATGGAAGAGATGTACAGGGTACTGTTTTCCCATCCGCTTGTCACAGCGATTACCACATGGGATTATAAGGACGGGGCATGGCTTAAGGCACCGAGCGGCTTTATAAGAGAGGATAATTCGCGCAAGCCTTCGTATGAGATGCTTAAGAAACTTGTAAAACAGGAATGGTGGACAGATACAACGGTAAAAACTGACGAAAACGGCTGGGCTGAAATAGAAGCCTTTAAGGGCGATTATCAGATAAGCACAGAAGGCAGGAAGGCCGAAGTGAGTCTTATGGACAATGCGGAGATGATTCTTGCCTTAAGGGACTGAAAGACGCCGATGAACGAAGTGCCGAATGATTATGGACGTGGATAATATCAGGAATAATCTGACCGCGGACGATCTGTCGCGGGATGCAATGGCTGAATATGATAAGGTTAGAGAAATCCTTGGTATTGTTTGCGCAGGATGAAAGGACATTGCGGATTATCAGGAGGGAAAGATTTATGAGCATTGATGTAAGCAGGATGCCGAAGCTGGGATTTGGGCTTATGAGGTTACCCGAAAAGGACGGCAAGATCGACCATGAGCAGGTATGCAGTATGATTGATAAGTATATGCAGGCCGGCATGAACTATTTTGACACGGCCTATATATACCACGGAGGGAAATCGGAGGCTGCTGCAAGGGAAGCACTTGTCAAGAGATATCCCAGAGACAGCTTTATGCTTGCGACAAAGCTGCCGGCATGGGAGATAAAGAAAGCGGATGACGTGGAAAGACTATTTAATGAACAGTTAAATAGGGCCGGAGTGGATTACTTCGAATTTTGTGTTTTTCATGGAATAACTTGATATAGTTCAAAAAAGTGATATAATTTGCAATATAACATGTGGATTAAAATGTTTATTGCAAATTATTTGATTTAATAGGAGTTACGAGGAGTGCGGACTGTAAGCGGAACATTTTGTAGAAGTTTTGATGAAGATCAGAATCGAGGATATTGGACATTTTTGCCGACTGAATTAAATTTGTTAGATATTAGAATTGATCAGGATATTACAGATCTTTTGGTACAGGCACATCGGGCGCTTGGTATTTTGGAGGGTATGACAAAATATATTCCGAACGTGGAACATTTTTTAGAAATGATGATTTGTGGTGATGCATATCATTCATGCAGGATTGACAATATTGCAGTGCATTATAGGGATATATTAATGGGAAACAATAATTTGACAGAAACGAAGAGTGCTATAAATTGTCGAAAAGCCTTCCATAGTCTGCCGAATAGATTTTTTACCCCAAATAGCTTATGTGATTTGCAAAATTCTGTTATGGAAGGAATTTTAGCGGATGGGGCAGGTATAATCAGGAAGAATCCCTTTTTAATGCGTCCAAACGTTATTGTCAATAGGCAGGAGTATAATCCGCCAGCTCCAGAGAAAATAGATGAGCTGTTACAGGATTTAACAAAATATATTGCAATAGATCAAAGCGTAGATATTTTGATTAAAGCGGCATTGGTGTACTACCAATTTGAGACAATACACCCCTTTAACAGTGGGAATGGGCGGGTAGGAAGGCTGCTTCCTGCTTTACTGCTTATGAAGCAAGGAATCTTATCAAAAGGCTTTTTGTTTATTTCGGAATATCTTCATAAGTATAATAATGTGTGTTTGGATTTGTATTTCGGAGTACAGCATTTTGGAAATTATACAGAATGGATAAAATTTTTCTTGCAATGCATCATTGATTCAGCAAACCAAACTATAAAACGTCTTAATGTTGCAGTTGATGAAAGGGTTAACATGAAGGTAAAATTGCAATATAATGGTAAATTTTCGGGTGAATTGACTGCAATATGTGATTTCCTTGAAAAAAAGCCAATCTTTATGATTAATGAATTAGTAGATGAATTTCATGTTTCTTATAATACTGCGTCAAATAGAGTAGACATGCTGGTAAAAATGAATATTATAAAAAAAGAGAAAGAACAGCATAGAAATCGAATTTTTGTTGCACAAAAATATATTGATATATTTATGGAGTCCAAATAAATAGTAATGATAAATTTGAATATTTTTAGAGGTAAAATTTATGTACGAAGAAAGATGCAATATAAAAATTCACACATTTCAAGCATTTGATGGTGACAGCTTTCTTGTAACAATATGTGAGAGTGAAAAAGAAATTAATATATTGATTGATTGTGGGAATCAAGAAACATATCAGAATTATATTAAACCGCATTTACTTCATATGTCTGAGCAAGGAAAAAAAATTAATTTCTTAATTTTGACTCATGTGCATAGTGATCATATAGGTGGTGCAATTCCACTGCTTGTAGAGAATAGAAGCTTTGCAGAATCATGCATTATAGAAATTGAACATGTAATTTATAATGGATATTTAGGATTAGAACTGGAATGTTATCCCTCATTGGACTGCACAGCCAAAGAGCAGAGAATGTGTCAAGGAATTTTAGCACAGGGGAGAGCCGTCTCAGGAAGGAAACAGACAGAAAAGCAAATAACACTAAATGAAGAACTCTGTATTTCTCATTTGCTGATTCAAGGCGGCTATAAATGGAATGTATGGGATGATGATAAAAGATGTCTTATTATTGCTGACACACATATGAAGATTGATATTGGCGAACATAGCTATATCCAATTTATATCACCCAATAAGCAACAATTGATTCAAATGAATAAAAAATGGGAGGCATATCTGAAGCGGATTTATAGAAAAGTTTTGAAAATAGATAATGAAATTGTAAGAAATGCATATGAGGCGTTTCAGTGGATTGTGAATAATGCTAATTATGATACCATACAAGAGCTTATAACATCAAAGGCTTTGAATAAAGAATCTGTTGAGAAAATGGCAAATATAACTTATAGTTATGACTATACAGAGGAGAATAAAGAATCGATTGCATTTGTGTTATCTGTAAAAAATAAGAAAGTTCTTTTCTTGGGCGATGCGAATATTGAAATATGCAGAAAAAATTTGGAAAAAATATATGGATTAAATCCTATAGAAATGGAACTTATTAAGCTGTCACATCATGGAAGCAAGCGTAATATATCAAATCATTTTTTAGAACAATTTGGTTCACGTTCATATTTGATTTCAGCAGGTATGACGGATTTACGTCCGTCTATGGAAACTATTGCAAAATTATTGGTTAATCGTCCTAAGGAACAAAAGAGTATATATATTACGAACAAGAATAGTACAATAGAATGTTTTGATACGGACAATATACATAATGCTTTTATGTTTGAATTTGTAAATATTGCAAATAGCGTGATAGAAATATAAGGATGGGTGTAATAATGGTGGAATTTAAGAAGAGTATATGTCAGGTTTTATATCAAAAACAAATAATTGGAACTGGTTTTTTTATTGGGAAAGGAAAAATTGTTACTGCAGCACATGTAGTAGATACTAATATAAAAGTACAGGTGAGTTTTAACGAAAATGATACTGTACCATATATTTATGATTGTGAGTTACAGGAACAACAACCTGATACAGATATTTGCATTTTGATATTTGATGAAAGCCAAAATGGTTTGAAGTTGCATGCGCTGAAATATTCATTAAAACCAGCGCTGGCAAACAGTGAGTTTATTTCTTATGGATATCCAGGCGAAAATCAGGGGAATATGTCTTATATATGTGGTAAAATTATTAATACACATGATGGGGTTGTTGACAGTCAGTATACTGCAGATCTTGAAGTATTGGAGGGGAAACTCAGCAATTATGAAGGATTTTCAGGAGCACCTATTATTGTAAAAAATGAAGTGGTGGGAATTTGCACTTATCAGTGTAGCGACCAACTTAGATTGGTAGAATTTTGTAAGAACATTGAATCTTTGAAGGAAGCTCTTGGTTTAAATAATAGGAAAGAAAAGAATTATATTTCCAATATACCAGTATATTATGAAGAAGATGATTATATTTCAAGACAATTTTTGCTAAATGAAATAGAAAGTCATATTATTGAAACTAAATCGTCAATTATTGCTGTTAGAGGTTGTAGTGGTATAGGAAAGACAACGTGGATTGAACAACTTGAAAATACAAAAGAACTTATTATTTTAGGAAAATATTTTGTAGATAAGACATATGATTCTTTGCCCGTTGTTTATCGAAAAAGTGAAGAAGCATTATATGATTGGTTTTGCATGATGGGAAATCAATTTGCACTTGAACGTTTAGAAGCTTCACGTGGGAATGGTTATAAAGAACGTTTAGATAGTACACATAGAATTTTGCAGCAATTGGATAAATATTTGGATAGTATAGATAAGCAGGGATTGATATGTATTGATGGTTTGGATTCATTTGTAAATGATGATATAAGAGTTTTTGAACTTTTTTGTTCATATTTTTCAACCTATACAAGTAAAAGAATTCATGTTATTTTGACATTAAACAATGAAAAGGTGCTTCCTTTATCTGTAAAAAATAAAATTACGGATGATGATATTTTTGACATGGGGTTATTTAGCATTATTGCTATTAGAGATTTTCTTTTGAGAAAATTGGTTATAAATGATGTTGAAAAATATGTGGAACAGATAGCAGAGAAGTCCGAGGGACATGCCCTATATCTCCACTATATTATAGAATCAGTAAATCATTTGTCTCAAGATGAGGATGTGGCTTTTTTTATTGAAAAATTTCCTGCATATGGAGGAGATATACGCAAATATTATGATTATAAATGGGATGAGATAAAGAAAAAAGAAAGTAACGTCAAATTAGTTTCATATTTAGCAAGAGTGAGAATCTCATTGGACAAACAAATATTGTTTCAGATGGTTCCGGCAGCAGATAGTATTGCTTTTGATATTGCGTTAGATAATATGAATGGATTATTGATTCAAGATACAGAAATAGGATTTTTTCATAGCTCTTTTCAACAGTATGTTTGTGATCATACGGAATATTTGAATCAGGAAGTACATCATCTTATGGCATTATATTGCTTGGAACATCAAGATACGGATTATGGTACCACGCAACTTCTATATCATTTATCCAATGGGACTGAGGAGGACAAGAAACAATGTATTAGTGAATGCAATCAGCAATGGATGAATAAATGTGGAGAATTGGGCGGAGGTCCGGAGGTGATGCTGCAGGATATGAGGATGGTATTAGGTTTATGCTGCAGTTTGGGAGAATTCGCTCAGTTAATTGACAAATTACTGCTGATGCAGAGAGCGCAAACAAGGTACGATGAAATGTTTGCAAGATTTGCGGCTGATTTGGCAATGGTAGAGATTGAAAGAGAGCATCCCCAAAAGGCATTGGAGTATTTATACAGATACCAAATATGTATTGTCAGTGATGAAGACTTGCTAGCATGTCTATATAGAATGATTTGCAAGGAGCAGTGGGAGTGTGCATATGAATTGGTTTCGCGTATGGAAACAGAGATTATTAAAGCTTTTCAAGTTGAGGAGTCCGTTTCTATTGCAAAAATATGTGTTATGATTCGTGCATATCAGATGGTAGCATTATCGGGTAGCAGCTATTTTTACAAAAAAATGCAACTGTTTCTTAAACTTATTTATTCTCAAGAATTAGATGATTTTTCCGCAGCAGCAGTTATGCAAGCAAGTTGTGATTATAATTTGTGGAAAAACGGGGCATTTGCTACAGCAGAAAGATTAGAAGAAAATAATCTTACAATGAATCAGGCGGTTTATGATAATTGGTTATTGTCTGTGATAGGATCTGCAAATTTGGAAAATATTACAGGAGAGAAAAGTAAGTCATGGGAAGCTTTGTTGGAAGAGATTAGAAGATATGATACTCAGTATCTATGTGATGAGCGTATTAAAAAAGTTTTTATTGATGTTTGTATGATTAGGAAAGAGTTTGCAGTTTTACTAAATAAAGAAGATATTGCGAAATTTTCTCCTGAAAGAAGTCTTTATTTTAGAGCAGCAAATGGTGTAGATGTTGATTATACAAAAGTTTATAATACCTATTCATGGCATAGAAATCAGGCGTATTTGGGAAAAGAGGTTGAAGATATAAGTTTATATAAAGGCGTTTGGTCAAAGAATTGGGAAGACGGATTAACACGACTTGTGTGTTGTGTTGGAAAATATTATGGTCTTGGTTTGTTAAGAAGTGATAAGGCAGATGTAGATGCTTTAAAGAAAATTCTAGAAAACAGTCTGTTTTCTTTTGATGAACGAACGGAATTTAGGGATGCATACGATATTCCGGAAAAAGTTATGGAATATATTACACCAAGTATTGCCAAGTATTTTATCATATTGTACCCCAGAGAAAAGATGTGGTTTTTAAGTTATGTAAAGGCAAAGGCGTTGGATCAGTTTGGGGTGTATTATGAGAGCTATATTCGAATTATGCTTCATATAATTCAAATATTCCAACAAGAGGGGGCAGTTGATGAAATTGTTGATGTAATAAAAATGACATTTCATGATATTACCTTAAAAGTGGCAAATAGATTTGAAAGAACAGAATGGCTGTTGAAGATTGTAAATAGATTTTTCGGGTCAGGATGCGTTGACTTGGCGGAAAATGCGTATAGTGAAGTGCTTAAAAGTTCAATGGGACCATTATGGTATAAAGAGGCACAATATAGTATGCTTGAAGAGTCAATAGAAAATTTGTGTGTAAAGGATATCAATGAAAATGTTGTAAGGCAGAGCATGGTGATACTTGATGCAGCTTCTGGAGGAATGACATTTGAACGATATATTAGAACTTCGAAGGAGTCTTTAATAGAAAAGCTTTGGAAAATAGGAAAGTATAGCATGGCAATTCAGTGTATGAAATTACAGCTTTTACCTGAAGATTGGCAGGCAGAGATTATGAGTAATTATGAGCCTGTAGATAAGAAGAAGCAAGTTGTAGGAAATTACAGAGTATCTAATTGTATTTTTCCACAGAGAATGATGTCTTCAATTTTGGAAGATTCTAATATTCCAGAAGATTTTAAATGGGCATTTAGCGAGATATTTATGCTTGTTGAAAGAAGAAATTTTCGCGATTATATTAGAATACAGGCAGAAATACTCGCAAAGAGTGGGAAGCAAAAGAAAAGATACTATGATCGTATCCTTAATATATTAGTATGTGATGTGGGCGAATATTATTTTCATGATATTCTTGATCTTTATCAGCAATATGTCTCAGAGGATGAACTTCAAGTGATTCTTGAATTGTTGGAAGAATATATCGGGGTGGTTGAAACAAGAAAGATTCCGACAGAAAAGATGGAACAAGTGGATGTAGAAGAGAATAGAAAGCATGTAGAAGGAAATGAGAAGGACAAACTGTTTCTTCCAGGAACTTTCGGGAAAAGAGCATCAATTAAGAAAGCTAATGAAATATGGAACGAGATAAAGAATGAAGAGAAGAAAGGAAATATCTCACAGATAAGATCAAAATGCATAGAGATTATAAAAGTGGAAGAGGATGGAGGATGGCCAATATGGAATCATGGTGCAGATAAATCAGTTGGTCAATCGTTGGAAAAGCTTATTGAATTATCTGAGAAACCACAAGAAGCTATGTATTTGCTTAAAGATTTTATTATGGCGCCAAAGTATTCTGCGAGATGGCAGATAGCTGAAAAACTTTTGGTTCTTTCTGAAAATCTTGTAGGAGAAGATGAAAAGTTAAAATGTTATGAAGTGATTGTTAATCATTATAAGGAAATGATGAATATTCCTGAAAAATTAATAGATAGATATTGTAAATTGAAAGACGAGGAGATGACAATAGAAGAAGCTTGTTTTGCGATGTTACTTGGATATATAGTTTATCCTCAACATTACATTTCACAGAAAAGTATGGAGTTATTTAGTTGGGTGATGGCATGCAATGAGAAGTTAGTGCCATTATTAGTAAAATATAGTTGGTCAGATAATCTTGAAATTGCAGAGGTTTGCTCTTCTTATTGTTTGAAATTATCAGAACAAAATAACCGTGTTTTGATGAAGGAACTTGAGAAAATTCAGAATCTTAGAGAGTTGATTATCAAAAAACAATGGATGATTGTAAAAGGAAATATGTATCTTGTGATAAAGAAATATAAGGAGAGAAGCACTAAATTAAAGGAATGTTTTGAAAGCATTTCCAAAGAAATCATAAAATCAAATACAAATTGCGAAATGGTTGCAATTACAAATGAATTAAAAAAGATGCAGATAATTAATCAAAAACATCATTGTATGGATGAAAGATTTTTTCAAATTATCTCTAAGACGGCTCAAATGCAATATGAACTTTTAGATAATGATGCACAAGAAAAATTTGAGCAATATGTAGAAAGACTATGTGCAGGATTTCATGATAGTAGTTTAAAACAGGTATTGTGGAGAAGTAGATGGTATGGTTGCATGAATGGCTTAGAGTATCAGATATCCGATGAGAAAAAATTGCAAGAAGTTCTCAATGCGTTAAGAAGAGTAAACTGGTCATTTCCAGTACCTGAAGCGAATAATAATTATGCAAAAAAATATTTTTATAGCATAAAGAAGGTGCTTTTAGATAGTGATAGCAGACTTTTAAACAAAATTTTTGGAGGAGAAAAAAATTTTCTTGCATATCAGGGGATAAATCTGAAAGGAGACAATATAGAAACTATTTCAATTAGAGCTTTTTTGGTAGAAAAACAAATAACAGAAGAAGAGTTGCTGGAAATAATACTTACAACAATGGACTATGCGGTAGATGATTATTCTCTTGAAAGTGCAGGGATACATACTTCTGCTATTAAAGAAATTAGTTATCCTTGGATTCCGGGCGCTATTATTGGCTTTAATATTTCGAGTAAGATGTTAAATTTGGGTATATTAGCTGAGGCTGGAATTACTAATAATGAGGTGCATGAAGGAGTTTTTATTGGTCAGAGAGAATGGAGGGAAGATTTTGGAGGAAGGCCATCCTTCAATTCGGCATTTGGAAATGTGAATATTTCAAATATGCAATATACAAATGGACAGAAGTTGATTGCATATATGGAATATCGTGCTGATACAATTGTTAAAGGTGCCTTAGTCAATTTTAGGGAACATAAGGTTATTTACTGTTAGAGATGAAAGTGAGGATGAGAAATGTGAATTTGGTTGAAATGCAGACACCCAATACTAGAGAAGAGTTTGAAAATAGACTTTATCGGTTGCATTATAGTATTGTAAATAATAAAATGCATTTTATGGATGGAATTTCATCAGTGGCGATAGAAGATTTGGTTCATATGAGAAGTATGCCTAATGGAAGAATGGACTTGCTCACAGTAGACGAAAGTGCCCGATTAAATGCTAATATGATGGTGCAAATGGATGGAATGTTGGATGAGATATTGGGTGAAGATGTGCAGTAACAAATTTCTGAAATTGTGGTTTTTATTAAATTTAGGCATTAAAAAATTATCTGTTCTTGATATTTGCCGGCATAAATATAGAGATCATTTTGCATATAACAATGTTATGTATTTAGGCAGATTGGCTGAATGAAAATCCGTATTAACGAAAAGATATTTTTTGGAGGATAAGTATGGCAGAAAGTCAAAACATAGAATATAAAGAGTCATGGAGAGATGAATATCTGAAATGGGTATGCGGTTTTGCTAATGCGCAAGGAGGAAGCATTTATATCGGACTTGATGACAATGGGGAGATTGTTGGTGTGGCTGACTGCCAAAAACTTCTTGAGGATATTCCCAATAAAATTAAGGATACAATGGGGATTATAGCCGACGTAAATTGCCTGGATGAGAACGGAAAACAATATATTCAGATTATTGTAAATCCAAGCTCTTATCCGGTTAATTATCGTGGCGAGTATCATTATAGGAGTGGAAGTACAAAACAACAACTTCGTGGTTCGGCACTGACAGAATTTCTAGTCAGAAAGACAGGATATCGTTGGGATGCAGTTCCAATAGATAATGTTTCTGTTGCAGACTTAGATATAGAGAGTTTTGAAATTTTTCGTCGGGAAGCAGTTCGTACAGAGCGAATGACACGTAAAGATTTGGAATGTACAAATGAGGAATTGCTCAATAAATTGGGACTGATTGCTGATGGAAAATTGAAACGAGCAGCAGTTTTGCTTTTTTATCGTAATCCACAACGTTTTTTTACAGGCTGTTATGTGAAAATTGGAAAGTTTGGTGTAGGTTCAGATCTTCAATATCAGGATGTGGTTGAAGGATCGCTTATTCTGATAGCAGACAGGGTAGTTGAACTGATTTATTTGAAATATTTAAAAGCATCTATTTCTTATGATAAAGAGATACGAGTGGAGACGTATCCTTATGCGAGGGAAGCAGTACGAGAGGCTGTATACAATGCATTGATACATTGTAAATGGGAAGACGGTATCCCGATTCAAATTCGAATAGAAGAAGAGTCTATGTATATTAGCAATGCATGTGTATTTCCAAGTGACTGGACAACAGAAAATCTTATGAAAACTCATAATTCCAGACCATATAATCCAGATTTAGCGAATACCTTTTTCAGAGCTGGGTATATAGAAGCATGGGGACGAGGCATACAGAAGATTTGTGAGGAGTGCGATTTGATGGGTGCTAAGATTCCAGAATATAGTATTCTTGGAAACGACATTACGGTTAAGTTTATTGCGGTTGTGACTAGCAAAGCGTTTAAAAGGACAAATGATGTCCGGAAAGAAAAAGGCGTGAATACAAGGGTTTTAGCGATTATAACAGCGCAAACGGACATTTCACTGTCCGAAATAGCTGACCGTTTAGGAGTGTCATACAAAACGGTGCAAAGGGCAATGGCAGACTTAAAAAAGATTGGTGTTATCGAAAGAGTTGGAGGAAGAAGAAAAGGGTATTGGAGAGTAAAGGAGAACGATTGATAATTATGGTAATATCTATTCCATGATGATATATTTGAATTTGTGTAGAATGATGGAAAAGTTTGATGAACTATAAGCAGATGCAGTCTGTAGTTCGCAGAAAAATAAATTTTTTTTATTCCTTACTTGACACAAGCAGATTTTTACCTTCTGCATTCGATGGAGGATGGTTCTAATTATGATACATATGTCGAGTACGATTGCTTTGACTGGTGCATGAAACGAAAGGCGGAGGGAAAGATCAGACACTTTGGGTTTTCGTACCATGGGAGTCCTGAACTTCTTGAGACGATTCTTGACGAGCATCCCGAGGTGGAGTTTGTGCAGATCCAGTTCAATTATCTTGACAGGACCAACCCGGTTGTACGCTCCCAGAGACTTTATGAGATATTGCATGAAAGAAAGATTCCCATTATTGTTATGGAACCGGTAAGGGGAGGTATGCTTGCCAATATGGCTCCGGAGATTGAGGCAAGGTTTAAGAACCATCGTCCGGAAAAGTCGGTTGCTTCCTGGGCCCTTCGGTTTGCAGGTTCTCTTCCGGGCATGATGACCATATTATCGGGAATGTCAAATATGGCACAAATCGAAGACAATATAAGTACATTCAGTGATTTTGAACCGCTGACAGAGGAGGAACTGAAGATCATCAATGAAGTTACAGAAGAACTTCTTGGTATGCCGCAGATAGGATGTACTGCTTGTAAATATTGTTGTGACGGATGTCCGAAGAAAATAAGCATTCCCGATGTATTCAGGACTGTGAACACATTGCGCCGTTACCCGGATGACTGGCGATCCAAGAATTTCTATTCGGGACTGATACAGAGGAGCGGCAGGGCTTCGGATTGCGTCGGATGCGGTCAGTGTGAGCGCGTATGTCCTCAGCATCTTCCGATTATCGAATTAATGAGGGAGGCAGCCGAAATACTGGACTGAAATTCTAATCGGCGCGACAGAAAAACTTTGGGAAGCTCCTCAATATGACATATCGGCAGCAAAATGGAATAAAGCCAAGGCAGATCGGAACAAAGGGGATAAAAAATGAATTACAGTGAAATGAAACGCGAGTACCTGAAAGGTTGGCATACCTGGAATGTGCGCAGTGTACTCTCACATGTTCATATGCCGGATGGCTTTGCCCTCAATATTGCGTTCAAGGAATACAGCAGTGGACATTATCTGAAAGAAACGCTGATCGGGCGTTTTGGGGGTGCGTATGATCGCACCCCTGTTGAAACGGCCTATCCTGGTCCTCATGCTTTTGATGAAACCTATACCAAGATGACGCTGAGATGGTGTGGTATGGAAATATGCGTGGAATCGGCGGTGGAAGAGGATGAATTGTTTCTGCTGGTCACGCCTGTCATAAAGCAGATCCGCCCGGCCATGCTGGTAGTGGAAGGAGGATTCCTATGGGGCCGGGGGGGATGGATTGAGAAGTGCGGACAGACACTGGTTGCCCATGGTTCTGAGGGGGACAAAATCCTTTATACCACCGGCAGCGCCACCTGGGATCCCAATATTCCGATACAGACAGCCTGCCTGTCTGTGGCTTTGGATACGCCTGTAGCATTTTCCACCGGAAGCCCTTTAAGCTATGAGGCAGTGCAGACGCTGATCGATGCTCATCGGTTGTCCCATTATGAGAAGACCACGCATTATGGCCCAATGCGGGAAATGTATGAAGCCCTGGAAAGCGCACTGGCCTGGGATACCATCTATGATGCCAAAAACGACCGGGTGATATCACCGGTCAGCAGACTGTGGAGTATCAGCAGCGGCGGCTATGTGTTGTTTTGCTGGGACAATTTCTTTGCCGGTTTTATGGCCAGTCTCGGCAGTCCGCAGTTGGCCTGCAGCAATCTGCGGGAGATTCTCAGCGAGCAGACTCAGGCGGGGTTCGTTCCCAATTTTGCCTATGCTACCGGGCAGGTCAGTGCGGACCGCTCACAGCCGCCTGTGGGCAGTGCCATGCTTTTGGAAACCTACCGCATATTGGGGGAAAAATGGATTGTGGAGGAGATGTACATCGGTCTGCTCCGGTGGAACCGTTGGTTTGCGGAACATCGCATGAATCCGAGCGGAGCGCTTTGCTGGGGCAGTGAGAGGATACCTGTTTTGTATGGAAACCGCTGGGAGACGGAGGGCGTTCACGCCACTTACGGGGCGGCACTGGAAAGCGGCCTGGATAATTCCCCCATGTATGATGATATTCCGCTGAATATGGAAACCAACCGGCTGGAATTGGAAGATGTGGGACTGACAGGTCTATATATTTTGGATTGCCGTTCTCTGATGGAGCTGGCGCAGATTATTGGTCGCCCAGAAGATATTTCGGAATTACAGGAGCGGATGAACCGGGCCTGCAGTGGTCTGGAAAATCTATGGGACGAAGAAAACGGGTTTTATTATAACCGCCGAACAGATACCGGGGAATTTTCTCGTCGCATTTCCCCCACTAATTTCTATGCGCTTTTTTCTCCCCATGTATCTTCAGCACGGCAGCGCCGCATGGCTGATGAACATTATTATAATCCGAATGAATTCTATGGAAAATGGATGCTGCCCTCTATCGCGCGCAATGATGCCGCTTATTCCGAGCAGAACTACTGGCGCGGACGTGTGTGGGCGCCGCTGAACTTCTTGGTCTATCTGGCGCTTGCCAGAACCGAATTGGAGGATGTACGTCGTGATCTGGCAGAAAAATCGGCGGTACTCTTTATGAAGGAGTGGACGGAACACCGACATGTACATGAAAACTACAACAGTATCACCGGCGAAGGCTGCGATTCTGGAAACAGTGATAAATTCTATCACTGGGGGGCACTGTTATGTGCCGTTGCGCTTGCGGACGCCGGATATATAAAGAATCTGGGAAAACCGTTGGAAGAATAGAGGAGATCATATTCCGTCAAGAGATCAAATGCCGGATGCCTTTGCCGCTCCAGGCAGTTCTGCCTTTATCAGACATGCTATGAACTCCTTGGGTTTTTCCACATGGATGCCATGCCCGCAATCAAAACGCACAATTTGTAAATCAGCAACAAGTGCTGAAACCCTATTTAAATCTTCTTCGCTTAAAGCCGCCATTAAAATACCGCTTTCACTGATATTTGTTTGCGCTTTCATGAATATTGTTTTACACTTAATATTTCTTAATATATCTTCGTGCGGTATTCCACAATGGAACCTGCCGCTATAGAATGTCTCTCCAAACAGTGGGTCATACTTATTCATGCCCTGAAAGCTGCTAAGTGCGGCTTTCGGCCAGAACATCACTTTTAGATTTCTGTCGGGATGCTTTTTTCTGTACTTTGACGCCATAGCGATCATTTTTTCTTTAATCTTGTCTCTGGATTTTTCAGGGAAAAAATTCCATGCGTACTGACTGCCGAAATAATACAGCACAAAATCTTTATGATCGGATTGATTTATAAAATCATGGCAGATTGTAGATAAATCAATATAATTAAAGCTGCTTTTACGCCTTTCCCCCTGTGAAGAGAAAAACGGCGGATCTTCCAAAATTAAATATTTGCAAAGTTCTGTATTGGCTGCAATGTATGCCGCAATCAATCCTCCGGAAGAATGCCCCAGAAGAAAAACTTTCTCTTTAACCACATCTTCAATAAAACGTATAATGGCCTTACCAATGTCAACCACATTATATTGCTCTGCAGCATGCAGACTTTTGCCGTGCCCATAGCAGTCTATTGAATAAATATGAAATTTTTTAGATAAAGGAGTCCATACATTTTTAAAACTTGCAGCATCTACCCCTTGCGCATGAATAAGAACCAATGGCTGTAAATCATTATCTATTTCATAGTAAAAAAGTTCTATCCCTTGCTTTTTATAAATGTGCTCAGTTGTCATACGGACTTTCCCTCTCTATACCAGGTTTTCATCCCCTCAATCCATCTGCTATTACTTTGCTTATAAAATCTTCATGCGATTCAAATAAGATGCAATAAACGGAAACGATTGCAGTTCTGTATATGTTTCTTTATTGTATCCGATATGTACTGCATTGTCAATTTTATTAGCGTAGACAGCGATGGATCCAGGAGCGTACAGGGATTGATGTTGGACGTCATTATGGAGGAATGTCCGCAGAGATTGAAAAAGAAACTGTTGTCCGATCTCCTGGAGCAGATGAGAAACCGGGAAACAGATGCAATATTTTTTCTGCTTTTTAAGTCTGCAATTCATATAATTCGGTTTTGCCTGTGTGACGAGAGTGTATGGGAACAGATTGGTGTGCAGTTCGGCAGAGGAGTGGAATACTTATCCGCCCATGCGGAATTTTACAGTTTAGAAGTAATATGCAAGTGCATTTTGGAGACAGCGTCAGAGGTGGGCGTTTGTGCACAGGCATATGAGATAGCGGAGATTCTGGACAAGCAGTTATCCGCTGCATCTGCAAGTGTTGATTATTATTGGGTTCTCAGGCAGAAAGCGGAGTTGATGCAGAAAATGGGAGATCGCTTTGACTATGCGTCGATTGAAGCGGAACTTGACCGCATCTGTAAACTTGCTCTTGAATGGGAACCCGGGAAGCCAATGTTGGCTGAGAAGCAGAATATACGGCTATGGGCGGAGTATTATTTCTTTGGCAGGCCGGATCTGAGGGGAGAGGAGGGCGCAGGAAAAATAGGGGAATGCGTCGAAAAGTATAGGCAGTGCTGCACGGAGGAGGCAGAAGGGGATGTGGGGCTATGCGTGCTTGAGACGATGCAAGAGCGCAAAAAAAACGGTTTTATTCTAAATGTAACAAATGAATGGGCGTTGAAAGGAATGCGTATCCTGGAGAAAGAATATGGTCCCCAGGCGATAGAGCAGCCGGACGCGCAGGCTTTGTTTCGCGTCATCTATACCGCGGCAGATATGACCAGGGATGAAAGAGAACTGTACCGAAGGTTCTTTAAACTGTATTACAGGAGTTTTTACATAGCAGGAAACTGGCGTGTATATCCAATGTTGAAACAGGGCTGCTCTTTTGGGAATGCGGGAGTAACCGTTAACAATGAGGAAGAGGAGTGGGGGAGAGTTGGCCTGTTGGATATTATTCAGCAGGGAATTGTTTATTTGTCCAATCATGGAGTCAGCAACGGGCAGAACCCGTTGAAACTTTTGCTGTGTTACCATCTTTTCGGTGATAATAACATCAGTACGCTCAATTTGCAGGCAGCAATGAGAAAGGCATTAAATAATCAAGTTCTTCTTCACTTTGTGCATACAATACTGGAGAGCGGACATGAGGAGAGGCAAATGCTTGATGTGCTTTTGAAAGCGGTTTTTGGGAATGTTTCTTTCGGGAATGGCTGTTTTGGACTGGTTGAAAAACAACAGTTTTTAAATCTCCTGAAGATGTGTGGACTGGAAATGGACAGAACGCTGTGGAGGCTAGACTATACAGGCGATACAGATAAGGAAGAGTTTTGGATTTTAGATGCATTCAGCGGATGGCAGTGGGAATTGGTTTTGCAGGCGGATGTGCAGATGACGGAAGCCTTGCTCTATACCATATGGCGCCTGCATGATGGAAAGATGGAAGGACAGGTGCTGGAATTGTTGGAAAAACGGCTTCGGAATGCCAGCTGGAAAGAACACTTCTGGTTTGAATTGATGCAGGAGGCTCAATCAGAAGGCGGTGAGTGGGAACTTCATATGAAAGAAATAGTTGCTCTGCATAATTCGGAAACTGTTAAACAGCGGGATTTCCGCAGCCATATGTATGAAGCGGGCTGGGACAGATATGAGGGAAGTCAGTATGAGAAAGACTTAAGGGACGGGCTGAAGGCAGGGAACTATGATCTGGTCCTTAGCATGATAGACGAAGTGATAGACGGCTTTAAGAATGACAGTGATAAGAAATCCAACTCTGGTGAGTGCCTGGCCATTGCCTATTTTTATATGCCGGCAGCGAAGGATAGAAGCATGAACAGATTTATGGACGGCATACAGAAGATGGAAAAGCCGTCTTTTCTGGGAGGGAAGTACTTTATTTTGCGCGCCTATGCTTATCTGGACGACAGGGTGGGTTTTGCGGATTACTATAGAGAGAATTGCCAGGAAATATGGAAGGGGTTGAGAGATGGGGGGTATCGGTACTTTTATCCGAAAAATGAACTCTATCAGATGGCGGCGTATGTTTTCTCTCTGGAAGAAGAGGATATTTCACGGGATTTCTGCAGTCAGTTGGCAGATTTAATTGCGGAGTCTGTATCTTGGTATGCGTATACGGAAGGCATTTTATGCAATTTGGATTGGATGACGAAGTATGTTTCTTTTGAAACGGTGTGGAGACGGGAGCGCTGTATAAAGGAGATCAATACTACTGATTATGATGAAATCTATCAGCTTATTGAAAAATATCTGTCTTTGGAAGAATTGATGGACATTTTTATTGCCGGAGTATGGGGCCCGAAACTTTCAGACAAACCTGTTCGCCCCCAAAATACCGAATTTGCATTTTGGGAGAGTAAGTATTATCTATGGCTGCGGGAGAAGTTTGGAGAAGCAGGGGAGGAGAGGCTGAAAGTGGAATTTGAGGAATTATATGCGTTGAAAGCGGAATTTGATAAGAAATACAGAGATCATTATATCTGGCAGGTGCATAAAATAGTGAATAAAATCAAAGACTTGCCGGTGCGTTTTCAATGAAATTGTCCCGGAGAAGAGTCCTGCGTTATTTTGAGGGGGCAGATAAGTATAGGGGATCAGGGACTTTAAACTTTTATTACATATGGAAAATGCATCACTGCGTAATTGCGGGTGGTGCATTTTTATTGGATTATAGTAAATAAGATTCAAAAAAGGATTGAATTCCAGTTATGCTATAATCAGGGATCAATCAATAATTATTTATATAAAATTGTATAAATAAATACAAACAAATATATTGACATGATGTTTGCATGTATTGTATAATTATTCTTGAAATTTTAAATTACAAATGCTGAAATATGATCGGCTTTAATTGGTCAATATTATAAACAATATAAAATCCTGCCAGTTTATGGGAGTTTCTGTGAAACGGGCGGACAGGGGGGATAAAATGAAAATTAAAGTGGCAATTCTGGGGAGGGATAAGACCTATTTGAGCCGTCTGGTCTCAGCATTTAATTCCCGGTATACCGAAAAGCTGGAAATGTATTCTTTTACGCAGGAGCAGGCGGCTCTTGAAGCGTTGACAGCTAGCAGGATAGATGTGTTTCTGGCGGATGACAGTTATGAGATCGACAATCGGCAGATTCCCGGGCGCTGCGGTTTTGCCTATCTGGTTGATTCTGCGGAGATCGAATCCTTTCGGGGACAGCAGGTTATACATAAATTTCAGAAAGCAGATCTGATTTATCGGCAGATTCTCAGTATCTACGCGGAAAACGTCACAGAAATTACCGGGCTTCATATGGAACAGGGAAATGGAGGCAGACTGATTGCCTATCTGGCGGTATCCGGAGGCACAGGAGCCTCGACGGTTGCAGCCGCAAGCGCAATCAGACTGGCCAGAAAAGGAAAAAAGGTTCTCTATCTGAATTTGGAGCGGTTTGGCAGTTCGGATGTATTCTTTCAGGCAGATGGAACGGGCAGTTTTCAAGATATTATTTATGCCATCAAGAGCAGGAAAGGCAATCTGCCCGTAAAGCTGGAGAGCGTTGTGAAGCAGGATTCGTCGGGCGTATGGTTCTATTCTGCCACAGCCACCGCATTGGATATGGCTGAACTTAATTCCGAGGAAATCCGCAATATGATTGCAAATATTAAGATGTGCGGTGCTTATGACTATATTATTTTAGATATGGATTTTTCTCTTGAAAAATCAGAACTGGAGATTTTGCGGGAATGCGCTCAAATCGTAATGGTGGGGGACGGTTCCCCAACCTCCAACAGGAAGCTGGAGCGGGTTATGGCGTCCATGAGGATTCTTGAGGAACAGAATGACTGGAAACTTCTGATCCGGTGCAGTATCCTGTATAATCGATTCAGCAGCAGGACTTCGGAGAAGGCGGCGGTTTCGGATGTCAGGGAGGTCGGAGGCATTAAGCGTTATGAGGGTTATACAGTGGAACAGCTGCTGAGACAGCTGGCAGAGGAAGAAGTATTGGATAAATTATACTAAGGAGAAATCACATGACTTTTGAGACAGAGCAACAGATGATAGCGGATATCAAGGACTACATTATAGATAATATACCCATTAGCCAGTTGACAGATCAGGAGTTGGAAGAAAGGGTTGAACAGGTCACGGAGCAGCACCTGGACGGACAGTATGTGCCCATAGAACAGAGGGTGTCCATCGTGGAACAGGTATACAGTTCCATCAGAGGATTTGGGCTGCTGGATGCAATTATCAGTGATGACACCATTACCGAGGTAATGATAAACGGTCCTCAGAATATCTTTATAGAGCAGAGCGGACGTCTGTTTAAGCTGGACAAGCAGTTTGAGAGCCAGCGGCGGCTGGAAGATATTATCCAGCGGATTGTGGGACTGGCCGGGAGGGAAGTCAACCAGGCCAATCCAATCTGCGATACCAGATTACCGGATGGATCCCGTGTAAATGTGGTATTGTCGCCCATTGCGTTGTGCGGCCCCACATTGACTATTCGAAAATTTTCAAAGGAACCCATGACCATTGCCAAACTGATTCGATATGGCTCCATCACCCAGGAGATTGCTGATAAGCTGGAACTGCTGGTCAGGGCCAAATACAATATATTTATATGCGGAGGCACCGGTTCCGGCAAGACCACCTTTCTCAATGCGCTATCCAATTATATTCCCAAGGATGAACGTGTGATTACGATAGAGGACTCGGCGGAACTCCAGATCGAGGGAGTGGAGAACCTGGTCAGGCTGGAGACCCGCAATGCCAACGCATCCGGTGCGGGACAAATAACCATACGGGATCTGATCAAATCATCTCTGCGTATGCGTCCGGAGCGCATTGTTGTTGGTGAGGTCCGGGGAGGGGAGGCATTGGATATGCTGCAGGCCATGAATACCGGCCATGACGGCTCACTGTCCACCGGCCATGCCAACTCCACACAGGATATGTTGAGTCGTTTGGAAACTATGGTGCTTCAGGGAGCGGACGGTCTGCCCCTGGAGGCGATTCGCCAACAGATCGCTTCGGCGGTAGATATTATTATCCATCTGTCCCGATTGAGGGATAAGTCCCGTAAGACGATGGAGATCACGGAAGTAGTGGGATATCGGAACGGACAGATTGAACTGAATCCCCTGTATGTGTTTGAGGAGGATGAGAACAGTACTTTGTACAAGGTTTCCGGTGCTCTGCGGCGGACAGCCAATCAGATGGTCCACAGGAACAAACTGATTATGACAGGCATACGGGAAGAAATCTAGGAGAGGTACGGATGAAGCTATTGGGAAAAAAGGAACCTTATGAGGTAAAAACAGGGCTGACCTGCGATGCAACGGATTATAATGTGTATTTTCCCAGCATTGGAGAGAAAATACTGTGGTTTCTCATAGGTATGGCGGCCAGCGGCGCAGTACTGTACATATTTTACGAAAAGATCCTGGTGTCTGTCATTGTGGGCGCCGTCTGTGGTTTTGTATTTGTCCCCATGAGAACCGGGCAGGTAATCAGAAAGCGTCAAACCAGGCTGACCATGCAGTTCCGTGGGTTGTTAGACGCGCTGTCTACTTCCATTGGCGCAGGCAAAAATATGTTTGACGCCTTTGCGGGCGCGGCAGATGACCTGGCAGTACAGTTTACGGAGGATGCGGATATTGTAAAAGAAGTACAGATAATCCGCACGGGGCTGAATAATAATATCCAGATTGAGGATCTTTTGATGAATTTCGCGGAGCGCAGCGGAATTGAGGATATCCATAATTTTGCCAATGTGTTTGCCACCTGTTATAAAAAAGGCGGCAATATCAAGGAGGTCATCAAAAACACCACAGTAATCCTGGGGGATAAGATAGAGATCCAGATGGAATTAGAGACGATGGTATCCGGTCAGAAAAATGAGCAGAACATTATGTTGGTGATGCCGGTAGCCTTTATTCTGTTGATGAAATCCATGGGTGGGGATCTGATTGATCTGCAGTCGCCGATAGGCCAGTTGTCTGTATCCATTGCTTTGATGATCTTTGCCGCCTCTTACTTTGTGAGCCGGAAGATATTGGATATCAAGTTGTAGGGAGGGAGAAACGTGACTGATTTTATCTGTCTGTCTCTGTATTTTGTACTGGTAATACTGTGGGGCATTCTCCTGCTCAGGGGAAGCAGGCAGTATAAAGACATGCTGGAGCCGCTGGACGGCAGAAAATATATGCTGAAGGGTTTGTTCGGAGTGGGATTCCAGATATTGGGCATGGTGCGCTATTCTTATCAATCTCCATTTGATCGGAAACGAATTGCGCAGGCCAGGATTGTGTATGGGGAAAAATACGGCGACTATTATTATTGCGTCAATGTGGCGGAGAAGGTTACTTATGCTTTTTCGTGTCTGGTGCTTACGCCCCTGCTGGGACCGTTGTTTGGCAATCCGATTATTATGCTGTTTGGAGTATTTGCCGCCGGAGTACTGTGGTATTATGCCGACACTAAGATCACGGATATTATTAAGGAGAGGGAGATATCCATTACCAAGGATTTCTGCGATGTGGTGTCCAAGATGGCGCTGCTGATCAATGCCGGGATGATTACCAGAGAGGCCTGGGAAGAGATCGGAGCTACCGGCAACAGTGTACTTTACGAGGAGATGCGGAATGCCGCTGTGGATATGCGGAATGGAAAATCCGAGATTGATGCCTATATTGGGTTTGGAAATAGGTGCGGCGTTCCCTTTGTAAAGAAATTTATTTCCATGCTGGTACAGAATCTGGAGAAGGGGAATAAAGAATTGGTGGATTTCCTGAAGAATGAATCTGCCGTGTGCTGGGAAGAGAAGAAGCATATTGTAAAGCGCCAGGGAGAAGCAGCAGCGAATAAGCTGATGATTCCTCTGGGGATGATCCTGGTGGGTATTTTTGTTATGATTCTGGTTCCCATAGTCAGCAATATCGGTGCTTAACGTTCAGGTGATACCGCAGGCAATGTCTGCGATATGCATAGACATAGAATATACGAAAGGAGGAAAGAACAATGGTTACAGCGATGAGAAACGCGGCATTTTGCTGCAAGATCAAGGTGGACAGCTGGTTTAAAAGAGTTTTCAAGGAACAGGCCGGCGGGGCAGAATTGATTGCAACCCTGGTAATCATCGGTATCGTGCTGATTCTGGCATTTGCGTTTAAGGATCAGTTGACCGGGCTGGTGAAGGGAATCTGGAACAGTCTGATTGTGAACGGCAATGAGAATACCACGCAGTCAGATGTGGCAAGTCAGTGGAACTAGTTGAAGCGTTTGTGGCTCTGCTGCGGAAACGTGGCAGAGCCGTAACACAAGAGAAGCACCTGTGGATGAAAATAATGTTACAGAGAATATATAAGAGGCTGAGATCCGAGAACGCCAATACCTTAATTGAAAATGTTATAATTCTGCCTTTGATCATTATTGTGATTTACTTTATGATCTTGGCGTCTTTTGTCATACACGATCACTCCACGCTGGATGCGGCCGCGAAGAGAGGGACTATATACGCGGCAAGATGCATCAGCGATCCCAACTATCCTATGATTCTGCAGCAGTCGGGGCATCAATCGGGTATGCTGGATACCAATGTGACCCAACTGAATGCGGACAGCTTCAACGGAGTCGGTGACAATATCAAGCCCTATCGCTATCTGGTGATGAACACGGCGGATATCCGGGACGCCACAGTGAATGAGATTTCCAACATCATTCAACATACCAAGATTCCCTGGCGTGAGATAGAAACAGGGGATATTGCGGTAAAGATAGATAATAAAATTATCTATCAGAATGTGGAAGTCAGTATTACGGCCAGATATCCGCTGCCCAAGATCTTCGGAAACTTTGGTTTGCCTACGGAGTTTAACTATACCGTGACGGCGGCCACAGCAGTGAATGATCCGGATGAATTTATCCGAAATGTGGATTTGATTATTGATGTCTGCGCAGCCATTGACCGAAGTACCGGGGGAAATATTCAGAAGGTCCTGGGCAAGCTGAACGATATGGGAACCAAACTCACCCAGTTTCTGAGCGGGGAAAAGGGATTCGGAGGTTCGGGAGGAGCAGGGGCACCTGCCGGAGGAGGCGGTGAAGGCGACCATTTTGCGGAAGCCGGGGATAACGATGGCGAAGAGAATGGCAGTGGAGAGGGAGGTACAGAGGCAGAGGGCGAAAACGGCTCAGGGGACTTTGCGGGCATCGGAGTAGGCAATGGCACCGGCAGTGCGGGGAACGGCGGGAATGTTTCCACAGGCGGCCTGGGAATCGTTGCTGCTCCGGGCGGGGATGAAAACAGGGAGGATAAAGAAGAGGCAACGCCCCAGCAAATCCGGGACAGCATGATTACACGCTTCGGACAGGCGAATGTGGACGCTATCAGCGAAGGCGTGGACACCAGTACCTGGACGGAGGACAACTGGTATATTTACATGCAGGAGTATCTGCTGAACGGAAGCCTGCCGGGGGATTGGATTGCGCCTACTTCTACGCCTGTGCCTACGCCCAGTAGTACGCCAGGGGTAGAGAGTGAAGATAATAAATTTTTTGTAGATGACACTTTGAGGGCACATATAGAAAACGTTGATCCTAACGTTCCTAGAAAAAGAGGGATTGGGGGGGCTCATAATCGGGAAGCATTTTTACAAAATGACATACAGATTGTAAGTGTAACATCACACCCAGAGATACCAGGTATCGAGATAATTGAATATCAAATGCCTAAACTAGATAAAACAGGAACCCCTATTCCAGGAGAGTATCAAACAGGTAAACCCAAAAGAAAAACAGTTTATGATCCCAGTGTGTTTAGTACGGAAGAATATTTGCGAAGAGGGGTGGAAGCTGCAAATAATGCATCAGAGCAGTATTCGGAGGGGACATTACCTAGAGAATGGAGTGGTTATGACAGCCAGGGAATAAAGTGGAGAGGATATTATGAAAACGGAGTTATTACGTCATTTTATCCGGAATGAGGAGATAAATTATGGCAAGAACTTTTAGGATTGAAGAAGAGGAGTTGTTATCAATTGCTCATTTTCCTGTTAAGGCGCTATTTGATATGGTGCCAGACAGCTGTTTTAAAAGTACAATAAAGTATATTAGTAATAATAGTGGCTTTGGTGAAAACTATGGTGCGTGCGTATTCTGGAATGATTTAGATGATTATGATAAGCAAAATACCCCCTTTTATGATGGAGCAGAGTTTGGATTACATAATGGAGATGAGGTTATAATTAGCACAAAAGAGTTATTGTACTACTTAAATTTAATATGTAAAAAATACTGTGAAGATCATCCAGAAGATAATGTTGAGATAATGAAGTATATTGATGATTTTAAAATAATTAATAAATTGTGCTGAATGTTTCAGGGGGGACAGTAGGAATATATTTGAACTGGCTGAAGAAGAGATATTAAAGCGTGCGGATGAGAAGTATATAGATCAGAAATTGGAGTGATTAAGATCATTTTGTTTACTTGTGTGTTTTTGGGGAAGCCAATAGTGTTGGAAATGTAAAGATGTATATTGGTGGGGAGATTCTATTTGATTGGATGCTTTTCAGTACAATTATCAATAAACATATAGGGGTGTTATATGGCCGCTACCATAAATATAAATTGTGTATTAAGCGATGCGGTAGATATTGCCGTTATATTGCAAGAACTTAGGAATAATAAATTAGACGTTAAAGTAGATAAAAAGATAAGTATGGATAATTGGTCTTGGGAAAATCAGCAGGAATTTCAGGACGTATCAGATATTTACAGATTACTTCAAAACGACAAGATCATAGTAATTAATGCACATTTACATACATTTAAGGATTTTGGAATTTATATAGAAAGGTGTAAGAATAAGTATTTTTATGAATTTTGGATAAATACAGATGGTTTTCCAGAATTAGATTCTGACATTATTAATTCGCAAAATATAAGTTTTTTTGAAAAAATTCAAATTTTTATTTTACATTATGTGGAAAATCATATTGGCCGTTTTGAAATCATTTCTATAGGAAATGAGACGTTGTTTAAGTACAAAGAAAGTATAGCGGAGACAATTCTAGAATCTGATTCTGCTTTGATATGGATGATTCCCAAAGCATCAGAGAACGAAATGGCAGTAAGTGGATATAGTAAAAGAAATGTTGGCAGTGTAGAAGTATTTATAAAAAACAATTGATATATTCGTTGAACATAGCTGCTTGGAGGCAAATAATGACAAAAGATTTAATAAATTGAATAAAGGAGTTACCACATGATGAAATATGTTATTAGTGATATAAATGCGGATGGGTATGAAAGATTTGTAACCATAAAGAATAAGGATAATAATTTGAGTTTTGTTGTACATTTTCTGGAATATGATGAATATTTGGAGGACAACGAAAAATCAAAGAAGAGGGACGTAGGAGACATAATGGAAGGGGAGATGGCCATTGGATTGGTAGCTGTGGATAAAGAAGTGAATGCAACGCTAATGCATAAACAATTAATACCAGGGTCCTCACATATAGAAGCAATAGTTCGGATTTGCAAAATCGTTGATGACTATTCGGTGTTTGCGAGTTCCTCCTTAGTAAATGGATTGATATTGATTGAGTTTGAACATAGAGTGAATTATCGAAAGGGGGATGTGATCTACCTTGAGGGGTCTCTGGAAATGAATTTATAAGTGTTTTGGCCGTAATAAAAATCAGAATAAAAACAGCAGTATATAAATATAGATACTTGAAAATTTTTAAATATTATAAAGCGTATGGAGGATTTGGGATGAGAAAGTATGATGTGGGAATGAGGCAGGTGCTTTTTTACAATGTAGATAGCATCGGCTACGATGAAGCCCAACAATCAAGGAAATATATTCACAAGGATAAGTATAGCAGTTTATAAAAGGGGGTGAGAAATGAAATATAAAGTTAAACGAAGGATAGAGGGATCTGTTTCAGTAATGATGGTTATTATCCTGCTGGTTACCATGGTGTTTTCTGCGCTGATCGTGGACACAAGCCGTATCAATATGGCCCGTTCCATGGTGTCCAGCGCAGGGGATTTGGCAGTTAATTCCGCACTGGCCAATTATGACACGGTGCTGAAAGATGTGTATGGACTCTTTGCCATGTCCCAGGCTTTGAAAGAGGATACATCTCCTGAGCAAGCCAGCGCCATACTGAACGCTGAGATTCGGGAGTACTTTGAGAAAACGCTGGTGTCTTATGGGGTGATTTCAGAGGCGGAGGCAGGAGACTATGTATCCCAGCTTATGGGAGGGATAAATGATCTGCTGTCTGGAACCGGAAATATGGAAGTCAGTAATTTCCTGGATATGGAGATTGCGTCATTTGTGGTAAATAAAGTGGACGCAAGCGGATTGGACAATCCGGAAATACTGCGAAAGCAGATTGTGGACTACATGAAGTACCGGGCGCCGATGAATTTTGGACTCAGCTTTCTGGATTCCGTACAGGCATTTACCACAATAAATGATCAGACCAAGGTGGTACAGGCCCAGGTGGAAGCACAGGAGAGCCTGCAGCCGGTTACGCAGGGTTGCCGTACAGTTATTGACTCCATAAGATCATATGACAGCCTTGTGCAGGCCATTGATACCGGGGATCAGGCGGTAAAAGGCAGGGAGGGCAGCACGGATCCCAATATAGTGGGTATCCGCCAGTATCCGGAACAGTTGGATAAATACAGGCAGGACTGGGCTGAGCATTATGAAAATATCAACAGACTTGCCCTGATATTTCTGCTGAAACCTCCCACCATATCGGATAGGCATCTCAGCGGGATGAGTTTTTCCGCCAATCAGCGCTTTATTCACGACTATACTTTGGAGGCGGATAAGGGCGGTATCTCTGTGGAGGTGGAACTGGCGGAAACCTTTGAAACGGCGGAAAATCAGGTTATAAGCCAGCGCAACAAACTTATGAGCGAGGAGCAGTCGAATTCCTACATGAATTGGCAGCGGACTTATTGTAGTGCCAACTTTCTTCCGGAGGGCAATCTGAACTACGAGCACACGGAATACAGTGATCGTCAGATGGCCATAAAGGCTTTTATCCGTTATGAAGCATTTCTTTTGAATGATGCCGAGAGGGCGCCGATCACTTACAGTAAAGCGGCGGAGATCCTGGAGCAGCTCTGTATCCTGGAAAAGTATCAGGACAATTATATTGCGTTAATGGGGCAGCATATTGAGGAACAGACGGCTGCCCGGGACGCCAAGGAAAGGGAGATGAACCGCAAGCAGCAGGAAGTGAGCCGGGCTGAAAGCTCTTTGGAGAGCGCCAGGAGCGCAAAGGCAGATGTGGGACACAAAAAGTCTGCTTGGGATGCGGCTGTTTCTGACAAGAATGCGGCGCAGAGCAATCTTGCAAAAGCGGAAAATGAGTTGAATTCCTATACCGGCAGCGATCAAAAGAAAATTAACAGCCTTAAGGCGGCGGTGGAATCGGCTCAGGCAGCTTATAATAATGCAGAGGCACAAGAGAGCGATGCCGAAGCTGCTTATAACAGAGCCAAGGCCGTGGAGCCTTCCGACGAACAGATTGCCGCGCTGGAAAGTGAATTGGCAGGAAAACAGGCAGAATATGTACAGCTGGAAAAGGAGTATAACATACTGGTAAATAGTGTGAAACTTCTGGTTGGAAGACAGGATAATCAAATTGCAAAATATAAAGAAGCGTTAGCTGCATATATGCAATTTTCCAATGCATATCAAAGAGATCAGGAATGGTATATTACCTATCAGGATACAGCGCGAAAGGTGATTACCAGAGAGGCAAGTGCTATTCAGACGCAGGCTCTGAAGATCAGGGAGAATATGCAGAAGCTGACAGGGAGTTTGGATCTGATTGAAAAGGGGCTTAAAAACCTTAGAATGTCTGTGGAGCAATATGAAGTGAAAGTAGGCCAATGGTCAAGCGCAAACCAAGGATATGTTGCAAGTAATTCCACTGACACCTTCAGCAGGCAGAATGAGGCGGATATTGCGGCTACAGAAAAGCAGTATGATCTGGATTCTTTGGATCAATTGTTATCCTATGTGCAGACGCTGGGGAAGAAATATAATGATTTTTACCAATACATCATAGACGTTTCGCATTATAAGTATGGCACTAAAAGGATTGACGCCATGGCTGCCAGTGAACAGGTACTCAGTGCAATACCGGCAGCCATAAGGGACACCTTGCCGGACATTGTAACAGAAGAGCATGCGGGAAATCAGTTGGAATTGCTGTATCCGAAAGAGCCAACGCCTGCGCTGGAGATACAAAAGGCAACTTTTTTGACAGACGGTGTATTACCGATTCAGTTTTTAAAGTATCTAAATGAGAACTTTCCTGTTGAGGAGCAGAAACTTGTGACAGACGGCGCGGAAGGAGATCCGGAGCAGCAATATCAGGATATAAAGACTGAGATGAAGAAGGATAAGGAAGCTGGAGAAGAAATACCTGCCTCCGATGCGGACCCATATGGATATACCTTTAAAGATAAGCCGATTAATCCGGCTTCTTTGCCTTCTCATGCACAGGCTCCCGAAAAGTGCAGTACAAACAGTATGTCTATCACAGAGGATAAAGGCGGTAATATAAATGCAAGTAACAGTTTGGGGGAGCAAAACAGTAATCTGGACTCTGTGCTGGGAAATGTGGGAAAGGTCTTGGAGACTGGTTTGGAAAATGTCTATATTCTGGATTATATTTTTGAAAATTTTTCCTATAATACCATGATTCAAGAAATGGTGGTAGAAGGAGAAAAGTTGGAGAATTATTCCCAGGTGATGGGCATAGCTTCTCATGAGAAGCTGAGCAGCTATGTTGGGACGGCCAGAACACTCAGCAATTACAGCATCACAGGCGCTAATAACTATTTGTATGGGGCAGAGGTAGAATACATTCTTTGGGGGAATACAGAAGCGGCTAAAAATGTCAACTATACCAAGGGAAGTATTTATGCCATCCGTTTTGCTTTTAACAGCATCTTTGCTTTTACCAACAGTGAGATACGCAATACTACCCGAGCCGTGGGCTTGGCTGTACAGGCGGCGACGGCAGGATTTGTTCCGTACCAGTTAGTGCAGGTGGTGCTGCAGTTGGCGCTGGCGGCCGCGGAATCCGCCATTGACCTGGATATGATGAGCAGGGGACTAAAGGTGGTAGTTGTCAAGACTAAAGATACCTGGAGCATGAGCATATCGGGAGCGGCGGGATTCATGAAAGATGTTGTAACCAATGTAGTTGATACAACTATTTCCAATGCTATTGCATATGTCACTGAGGGGGTGAACACAGTACTGGATGCATCCGCGGAGGAACTGAAGGGAGCAATAGAGCAATTAACCCAAACCGTCAGTAATGCGGCACAGAACAAGGGACAGGAGATAGTAGATGGTATATACACGGAACTGCAAAGTGAAATAGACAAAATGCTGAATAGTATGGAGTTTGTAGATTACGCTGCTTTGGACGGGGGATGCATGTCTCAGACACAAGTGCAAAATCAGGTAGATACCATGTTTAATGAACTAAATGCTAAAGTAAATGGTATATTTGCAAAGTATGCAGGTAATCCTTTTGCGGATGGACTTCAGGATACGCTTAAAGACAGCATATTCGGAGATAACGGGGTCTTAAAAAGGGTACATGAAAAAATAAATAATTTGATCAGTACTGCTTATATGGGGACATCGGGATCTGTGGATATAGGAGATATCATCTGCCGGGAGATGAATCAGATAAGATATGATGTCATACAGATAATGCGGGAAAATGTGATTGCGTTGGAAAAGTATGTTGACTCCGTGGCGGAACAACAGGTTGAGAACATTACCAATCAATTAAATGAGTATGCAAATGAATGTATTGCGGACGCCAGTGAGGAAATAACTTTATCAATTAAAGAAAAGGTAGCTTCCAGTATGGATAATTTTTCTAATACATACTTAAAAGATATAGAAAAGCCGGATCTAGGATCCACAGGTACTACAAAAGTCTCCAGCGCCGCGAAAGTAGCATCCTTAATTAAGTTTGGCTACAAGGATTATCTGATGCTTATGCTTTTTATAAATGTATGTGCCGATGATCAAATTGTATTGAAAAGAACGGCAGACCTTATTCAACTGAATATGCAGAACGCGAAAGGTGGAAAGGGTCAGGAGGGACAGCTTTTATTTGTACACAATCGGGAAAGCGGATTTACTATGGCTGAGGCGAAGACTTATGTGACTGTACAAGGATGCGTCAAAGTAGATATGTTATTTTTGAATATGGATTTCTTTAACAGGTTGCTGGCAGAAGAAGGTACAGACATCAAGGAACAAGTAAATGCAGTCGCTACGATACCATATAATGGTATTGGCGGATATTAAATTATCGAAAGGAGTTATTACTATGAAAAGAAAAATTTTGCTTATGGGGTGCATTTCTGCGTTATTAATGGGACTGGTGTCATGTGGACAACCGGCCTCGAGCGAAGGCACGGAAAGTGTTGTGAACAGTTCAGCATCAGAGACTGTGCCGGAAACGGAGGAGAAATCCAACGAAACCTCAGAAGAAAGTATTGGTGAGGATATGCCTTACTGGAAAGGGGTGAGGGACCTTTTTGTGTATGATGTATACACTACAGGTAGAACTTATGTGGGGAGAGTATCAATTAATATTGATTACCCCTCTTTAAAACCGACATCTTTCGGATGGGCATATCAACTGGATCCGGCATATATATTTGTAACAGATCCTGGATTTACTCTTGAAGATGGAAAAATTAATATCAATGAAAATGTGATGGTAGAATCTCTGGAAGATACATTCGAAGTAACCATACCGCAGATATGCCGGTATTTGAAGTCTGATCGAAATCGGCGCTACAGTAATTTTGACTTCGTAGTTGAGACGGCGGAGCCTGTAACGATCAATGATTTGTCTATGTATAAGTACACAGGAATACATACCTATACCTATGAAGAAGAGGACAGGCAGTGTAATTTTGTGGCATATAGTGTGGACACTAAACAGGTAGAACACTCATATCTTACATTGATTGTGCTGGATGACTCTTTAAGCAATCCCAGTCTGGATCCGCTGCCGGAGGGGACTATTGAGGCCTATGCAAAAAAGATGGCAGAGTCTATTACAGTTAGAGAATAACGAAGATTATCCAGATGTAGTTTATTCAGATACTGACAGATGAGGATGAATAACGATGAAGCGTATGATAAACCGTATCCTGCAGAAGATCAGACAAAGTCAGGCGGGCTCTGCCACGGTAGAGGCAGTGGTATCCTTTACGGGCTTTCTGTTCGTGATTTTTACCATATTGAATATTGTTAATATATGCAGAGCGCAGATGCTTGTATCCAATGCTATGGATACGGTAACAAAGGAACTGACCCAGTATTCTTATTTTTATCAGATCAGCGGGCTTCGTAAGTTTGATCAGGAAATCCAGGCAATAGGTGAGGAGAATGCCATAAACTTGAACAATGTGGCCTCTTCAGTGGGAGATCTGTACAATGCTCTGGGGACTGCTGCAAGTTCCAGCGAGGCAGAAATCCGCGGTTTGAACAATAGTCTCAGAGAAGGAAATCTTACCAGTGACGGAGTTCAGGCAGCGCTGCTGAATTTGGACACCAATGCTACCAATGTGAGTGCCTCCATTGAAAGTATGGAGGCTCAGATTGGAGATGTGATAGACAATCCAATGACATACCTCAAGAGCATCATAGCAGTGGCGGGCTCACAGGGATTGGAAACCTTGAAATCCCATGTCATCGCAGCGCCTTTGGCCAAATCTCTTATGGTGAAACACTTTGGAGATAGCAAGACAGAGGCAAATGCGGCTTTGGAGCGTCTGGGAGTGGTGGACGGTCTGGATGGCATGAATTTTACACGCTCCACAATCTTTGAAAAGAACCATCAGGATGAAATTCATCTGGTTGTGTATTACAAAGTGAAGGTAATGCAGCTTTTTAAATGGGCAGATTTCGAAGCTGTCATCTGTAAGGAAACCAGGGCCAGAGCATGGCTGGGTGGGGATGATATACAGGCATTGGCAAAGCAGCCGGCAGTCAGCCCGGGAAGTCCCGGCGGAGATCAGGCCGGAGAAACGGTAGAAACGCCACCAGCAGAGGGGGAGGATGAAGAAGAATCGGAGGACGATGAGGAATCCGACTCACATGTTGAGGACACTGGTCTGGAGGAGTACCTTGCCAGTGTCGATCAAAATGTAATTGAAGATATTCGGAAGAATTATGATACAAGTAACTGGACGGAAGACCAATGGAAAGAGATTATAGAAACATATGTACCAGTTATCATATTTTCTACAGAGTCTAAGAAAATTGAGGTAACCGTCAGAGGGGAAACTTATTCGCTGGATCAAAAATCAGATGCGTGGAATTTACCCTCAACTATAAGGGGATTGGTTATTGAAGAAATACTGGCGGGAGACGATTATAAAGACCTGGAACACTGCGGATCAGAAAGAGGCGGTTACTTTCCTGTTATTGACTTTATAAATGATTCGGAGGTAATAAGTCTTAAAACCATAGATTTAAATCTTCCGTCATATCAGGGAAATGGGGGAACGAATCGAGTTTTAAGATATATAAAAGAGTATGCCGGTAAAAAATTGCCAGTTGAAGGTGACTATAACAGAATATTGGATATTAGAATTCCGGCAGGGACCAAAGGAAATCTGGATATAATAAGTATAATGGAAGCAGCAAAGGAAGCAGGAATTGAGGTTAAGATAGAGGAGTTTTGAGAATGAAGAGCAATGTACTATATAAATTATCTATTAAGCAGGAATTTTACACTACAGAGTATATGCTGATGTGGGTGGAGGAGATAGCCAAAATCATAGAACCGAATGAAATGCTTATCAGTACATTCAGCAATAATTTTATGAAATATAATGCTGAAATACTCAGGGAAGAGATAGAAAGTGTGGTCGAAAAAGCAGAAATAGATCTGTATATAAAGACAAAGGAAGAACATTTTTCTACCTATGTAAAAGAGGAGGATGGCCGGGTTATATTCGGCTTAGACACTAAAGAGGAAAACCCTCATATTGAGAGAATGATAGAAGATACTATGTGCAAGGGCCAAGGTGTATTTGCGTTTAAATGTTCTACGATGGATAACTTTCTTGAAAATCTGGACAGTATTTCCTGGTATTGCCATTTTGAAGGAAGCCTAAAAGGAAAAAAGATAACCCATCATCGCAACAGGCCCAAAGAAGAAATAATTGATATTGAATATAATGCAGGACATTCACATGTGGAGGCAGGGATATGGTTTGGCTCCTACCACTGTATGTGGTTTGGCCAAGACTTTTACCAATACATTTCTAAACAGAAACTGCAGGCATTTTCTAACTGCCATGAGAATGTGGAACTGGAGAATGATGTAATCCGCATAATGCTTTACAAGAATATGTGGGATTATGAGAATCCAGTCAACCGTAATCGGCAGTGGGACTTCAGGAGAAGTGTCGGCATAGATGAAGTAGCACATTCTCTACATGGAAGGAAGAAGAAAGTGACAGATCCTGTGCTGGAGATACTTCCCAAAGATGAAAAGGGAAACAACGTAACACGCTTTTATTTTACCAGTCATGGAAAAAATGTTCGGAAGTCCCAGGCAAGTGTGGAGAGAACTTATACGCACTCGCCGAAAGGTAAACTACTTCATGTAGAACACAGAAAAATGAACAACGAGGACGCGAAAGATGATATGGACTAATTTACTGGGCATACTGCTGGCCCTGCTGGCCGGCTATTTAACCTATGCCTACATTACCTTTCTTCCAAAGGAAGGAAAAAGGTTTAAAACTTTTTTTAAAGTAGATTTGCGGAAACGGGAGTTGGTTTTTATGCTGATTATCCTGGTGACAGCGTTGATCACGGGCGCATACGGGCGGTATCGCAATGAGTACACGGCGGTACAGTGCTATCTCAACATTGGGGTATTGTTCCTGCTTGCAGCCATGGCTTGGGTGGATTACCGGGAGAAGATCATACCCAATCATCTGATCCTGGCCGGACTGGTCCTGTGGCTGTTGGAGATGGGAATTGAAGTATTTCTGCTTCATACAGATATTCGTATGGCGCTGGCCTTCTCCGCGCTGGGCGGCGGGATATGGGGTGGTCTGCTGATCATTATTGCGCTGATTGCCAAAACAGCGCTGGGAATGGGGGACGCCAAAATGTTTTTGGTGATCGGGTTGATATATGGTTTGAACAATACCTATTCTATTTTGCTGATATCTCTGCTGGTGATGGCCATCGTGTCCATTGTGCTGCTTGTGATGAAGAGAGTGGAACGGAAATCTACGATTCCCATGGCACCATTTGTTTTGATAGGATTTACACTGTGTATTTTTTTAGGGATGTAGGAGGTACAGAGCGGGATGAAGGTCAAGATCTTTGCAGTAATCGCATTGGTGCTGGCAGGAATTACGGTGACGGTAATGATGTTGAAGGGGCAGGCGGCGGATCAGGAAGAATATGCGGGATATCTTGCGGCTGCCAGGCAGAATGCGGACAGAGACATTCCTTATGTGGCCGTGCAGAATTATCTCAGGGCAATCCATATGGATGCCGGTGACGAGGGCGTCTATCAGGAATATCTGATACAGGCCAAGAATCTGGGAGTGGATCCCTATATGGCGGCGGTGAAATCTTATGTGGAATATTTTCCGGAATCGAGTATGGCATATGAGGCGTTGTGTGAGTACTATTACAATCAGGAGATGTATCAGATGGTACTGGATACGGCGCTGGAGGCCAGAGAGAAGGGCATAGCTACGGACCGGGTCCGGGAATATTATCTGGAATGCAGTGTTATGTACCGTGTGATCGGAAGTGGGTACAGCGAGGTCACTTCATTTCTGGGAGAGACTGCCCGGGTGCGGATGGGAGAATTGTACGGCTATATCAATCAAAACGGCAATTACACAATGATGCCAACCTATGAGGACGCTTCCTTTTTTATGGGCAAAAATGCGGCGGTTTATCACGAGGATGAGTGGTATATGATAAACGAAGCCGGATATAAGGTGGCCAGGACGAATTTGCCTGTAGATTATCTCAGTTTTGTGAGCAATGGATGGATTCTGTTTTCCCTGGAGGGAAGATATGACTATATGACCAGCAGCCTGACTGTACCCCAGGAGATTCGCTTTGAGGACGCCACGAATTTTAAGAACAGAGTGGCGGCGGTAAAGAAGGACGGAAAATGGGCCCTGATCAATGCGGATATGGAGATGATTACGGATTATCTGTTTGATGATGTGCTTCGGGATGAATTTAATACCTGCATTAACAATGGCGTAATTTTTGTACAAAAAGACGGAAAATATTACATGGTTAATGAGGAGGGCCTTCGTATCACAGAGACGGGCTTTGACAATGCCTGTCCCTTTGTCGGAAGTGATCCGGCGGCGGTGTGCGTGAACGGGCTGTGGGGATTTGTGGATGCTCAGGGCAACATGGTGATTGAACCCCAGTACGAGGCAGCGAAATCCTTTAACATGGGTCTGGGCGCAGTTTGCCGGGGAGGCTTGTGGGGGTATATTAACACTGGCAATGTGATTAGAATGGAATATCAGTTTGAGGACTGTCTACCATTTTCCAGCAACGGTGTGACGGCAGTCAGGGAGAATGATACCTGGAGATACATAAAACTTTTGCCATATATATAAGAGAAAGCGCACGCAAATATACGGAACGAAAACGGGAGGTACGACATGAACTATCGGTTTGAAAATCAGGGGAGCAGCATCTATCTGGTGGCGGAACTGCCGTCGGAGGCAGAGGTGGATACCATGACGCTGGGAATGATCACCAACAATACGATTCCTGGAGTGGCTCATGCGCTATACACTCAACTGGATACCACCAGATATGTAAAATTCAATATTACGGCCAAGGTGTCCTTAAAACAGCTGCTGGAGGGAGCCGTCAATCGCCGCAGACTGGCAGGCGTGTTTCTGGGTATCTGTAACGCCCTGAGGAATGCGGACGATTATATGCTGGACAGAAGCAGTTTTCTCTATGATGCGGAAAAGATATTTGTCAATGTCAGTACTCTGGAAGTATCCATGATCTGTGTGCCTGTGATGCGTCTGGTACAAGACATGCCGGATGTGGGAATGCTGTTTAAAAGCATTATGTTTTCCGCTCAGTTTGATGCTGCGGAGAACACCGACTATGTGGGGAAGATTATTAACAGGCTGAACAATCCGGCAGGTTTTCTGTTGGAGGATTTCCAGACATTGCTGGAAGGGTTGGAGGCAGGTGCGGAGAATCCCGGACAAAAGCCAGAGGAGACAGCGGTTTCCGCAGAGCGGCAGGCTCCCACGCAGTTTGTTGAACCAATGCAAAATAATATATCCGATCAGAACATCGTCTACGCCCAGAGCACTGTCTCTGCACAGAATGCCGCTATCCCCCAGGGAGCATCCCCTTCCCAGAGTGCTGTATCCACGCAGAACGCGGTCGTGAACCAGGGCGGTGTACCGATGCAGAATGCGGCTGTGAACCAGGGTGGTGTACCGATGCAGAACGCGGTTGCGAACCGGAGCGGTGTACCAATGCAGAACGTGGCTGTGAACCGTGGCGCAGTACCGATGCAGAATACCGCCATGAATCAGGGCGCCATGCCGGGCGGACCTTCTGCGCCGGTACCTCCAAGGCCACAGCCATCCCCAGCAACACCCCAGGGAAAAGAGAAAAAAGGATTCAGTTTGTTTGGAAGCAAATCCGGAAAGAAGGCAAAGCCCATGGCCAATGTGGCCATACCAGGGGCACAGCAGACAATTCCCCGGGCGGTTCCTCAGACTCAGCCCGGCCCCCAGCAGGTGTTTGCCCAGACTCCGCCGGCAGTGTCGCAGGCTCAGGCCGTTATGCCCCAGACCACCATTCCTACGCAGAACAGTCAGCCGATGCAGGCCCATTTCGGGGAAACCACCGTACTGGGTGGGGGAGCAGCGATGGGAGAGACCACCGTACTGGGGGCAAAGCCGGCACCAATGGTACAGCCATACCTGATCCGAATCAGGACTGATGAGCATATTCCGCTGACAAAGCCGGTTTTCCGAGTGGGGAAGGAAAAGAGTTATGTGGACTATTTTATCAGCGACAATTCCGCTGTCAGCCGCAGTCATGCCAATTTTGTACAGCGAGACGGCAGATATTATGTGATAGATACCAATTCTACCAACCATACTTTTGTGGACAACCGCCAGATAGAGAGCAACCGGGAGTGTGAGATCACCCATGGCATGCGGGTTAGGCTGGCCGATGAAGAGTTTGAATTCAGAGCCTATTAACACAATACCCCGGGGCGGTCTGGGATATGCAGGAAGAGGAAAAGCGGAAATGAAATATATTGTCTCTGCAAGTACGGATATCGGCAGGGTGAAGAGTACCAATCAGGACAGTCTGAATGTGATGATTCTTTCCTATGCCGGAGAGCAGATGGTCTTTGCTGTGCTTTGCGACGGCATGGGAGGGCTGGACAGGGGGGAAGTGGCCAGCGCCAGTGTGGTGGAGGCTTTCCACCAATGGGGGGTGGAGTTCCTTCCCGGCTTGTGCGCCAGAGGGATTACGGATGCGGAGATCCGGCGGGAGTGGACTAATATCATCACCGGGCAGAACCGAAAGCTAAGAAATTACGGAGCCGGATGCGGAGTGAATCTGGGAACCACGGCGGCAGTTTTGCTGGTGACGAAAAAGCGATATTATATTGTCAATGTGGGGGACAGCCGTGTCTATGAACTGGGGGCTTCGGCGCGGCTGCTGACCCAAGATCAGACGGTGGTGGCCATGGAGGTGCAGCAGGGAAAGCTGACATGGCAGGAAGCGGAGAAGGATCCGAGACGCAGTGTGCTTCTGCAGTGCGTGGGAGCCTCGGAGGAGGTCTGTCCGGACTTCTTTTTCGGTACTCCCGGACAGAATATGGTCTACATGCTGTGCAGCGACGGCTTTCGCCATGAGGTGTCGCCGGAGGAAATCTATGCGTATCTTCAGCCATCCCGGATGGTCAGCGCGGAGAGCATGAAGCAAAATGAAATGGCGCTGATTGAATTGAACAAACAGCGTCAGGAGCGGGACAACATCTCGGTAATTACCATCAGAACATATTGACCGGAGGATGTCAGCATGTTGGAAATCGGATCGCTGGTTGACGGCAAATATAAAATACTGAACGTGATAGGCCATGGAGGAATGAGCGTTGTGTACATGGCCATCAATGAAAAGGCAAACAAAACCTGGGCCATCAAGGAAGTGCGCAAGGATGGAAAGCTGGATTTTGAGGAGGTAAAGCAGGGGCTGACGGTGGAGACCAATATGTTGAAAAAACTCAGGCATAATAATCTCCCCAGCATAGTGGATGTAATAGAGGATGAGGATACATTCATCATTGTCATGGACTATATTGAAGGCAAGCCTCTGTCGGATGCCATACAGGAGTATGGAGCACAGCCCCAGGAAAGTGTGATTAAATGGGCAAAACAGTTGTGCAATGTGTTGGGATATCTCCACTCGCAAACCCCGGCGATTATCTATCGGGATATGAAACCCTCCAATGTGATGCTGAAGCCGGACGGCAATCTGGTGCTGATTGATTTTGGAATTGCCCGGGAATACAAGGAGCAGAACCTGGCGGATACCACCTGTCTGGGGACCATCGGCTACGCCGCCCCGGAACAGTTCGGGGGCAGAGGACAGACCGATGCTAGAACGGACATTTATTGTCTGGGAGCAACTCTTCATCATCTGATAACAGGACAGGATCCCTGTAAACCACCCTATGCCCGATATCCCATCCGACATTACAATGGGGCACTGTCCACCGGTTTGGAGGAGATTCTGCTCAAGTGCACCCGGGATAATCCGGAGGAAAGATACCAATCCTGCGCGGAACTGATGTACGCACTGGAGCACTATTATGAGTTGGACAAGGAATACAGGATAAAACAGAACCGAAAGCTGGGAATATTTGTTGCCGCGGCAGTATTGTCCCTGACCTTCTTTTCCCTAGGAACAGGCTTTCGTGTTCTGGCGGACCAGACCCAGGCGGACAATTACAATGTGTATCTGCAGGACGCCCGGGGAAGTGTGAGCTTTGAGGACAAGATTGACAAATGTCGGTCGGCTGTGGAACTAAATCCTTCTCAGGCAGACGCTTATATTTATCTGTTGGAGGATGTGCTGCTGGAAGATGGAATTCTGAGTGCCCGGGAGGATGAGATTCTGCGGGGGATTCTGATGGGGAATGACGGACGGAGAACCAACGAGGCTGTTTTTAAGACCAATCAGGCCGCCTATGACGAATTTGCCTATGCCCTGGGGCTGGCCTATTACTATTATTACGAAGAGAAGGGCAGCAAATCCCAGGCCACAAAGTGGCTGGATATCGCGGCGAATTCCGTGGTTCTGGAGGACGCGAAGGTGGAGAGAGCCAGACGTCTGGGGAAGATTGCTGCTTATTATTCCCGGATAGGCAGGGAAAATAAGGCGGGAGACGCCCAGATCGGTTATCTGGAATATTGGACGGATCTGACGGAGCTGTCCTCCGGTGATCTGGCGCAGCTGGATAACACTACAACGGCCCTGACCATGTATAAGGAACTGGCTTATCAGATTATCTCCTATGTGGAGAAATTCAAGGCAGCAGGAGTAGACCGGGCATCCATGACAGCCCAGTTGGACAATATGTCCCGGAGAATAGGCGGAAACGAATTTTCCGACGGTACCCAGCGGGTTAATGATCTGAAAGCTGAATTGCTGGAAATGATAGACAGGGCCAGGTATATGGTTGAGATTACATATGAGGAGGAGCAGGAGAATGAGTAGCGGGATATTGACTTCAACGGCGGAGATAGAACAGCAGGTGCTGCTTTTCCAGTCTGTGTCCGGGGTATGTCTGGCTCTGGGATGCATGTGTCTGCTGCTTACGATTTTTCTGTTCTGGCGGTTTCGCATCGCCAATGTTATTGCCTTTAAGCTGGGGATTTCGGCCCGTCAGTCCATCCGGGAGATCGAGGAGACAAATGCTGCCGCAGCCTCCCGACAGGAGGAGAATGCCACCACGCAGTTGGAAAAGTCTTATGTTCCTGTTGTGGAGACAACCACCCGGCTGGACCCCACAGAAACCCTTGATGCTGCGCAGACAGAGAAAACGCCGGGAAAATGGGAGATACTTTGTGATATCATGATGTTGCACACAGAAGAAAGGATTGGATAAGGAGAAACAAATGAAGAGGCTATGGAACAAGGAGACGGGGCGAAGGCTGGCAGTGATTCTCTGTGCAGCCCTTATTTTTACGGGAGTTTTTCAGAATTTTGCATGGGCGGAGACGGAAAATCATACAGAAAACAGCCAGCAGAGTCCTGTGTATAAGATTTTTCTAAATCTGATCAGTGTGGAAGGAGATAACCGGGGGCAGGACGATTACCAGCAGATATTTGAAAAGTCGGTGTCAGGAAACGATATTATGATCGGCGGAAAGATATTTCAGATCGGACAACACGGTGAAATCGTCGATACCCGGGGAGCCGCTACCGTGTCGGGGAGTGATATGTATATTATCGCGGATGTGCCGCAGGTGGAAATCCGTTATAACGGAGATGCGGCTTATTTTGAATCCATGGCTACCGTAAGCGGAAATGAAGGGGCAAAAGTGGTTCTGACCAGGAAGCATACGCTGAATGCCGAAATCAAAATCGATGTTGGAGGAAAAGAAAAGGAGCCCTTGTGGGAGGTATACCCGGATGCGCAGCCGCGTTTCCATTATACCAACCAATATGGACAGCCGGTGAATCCCCAGGCCGTCCGGGCATCAGAAGCGCCTTTTCAGGTCAGGTCCGAGTTGTGCGGTGTGGAGGCAGTCGGGGATGCCCTGCTGGATGACACGACGGTTTTTGTATATCGGGGCTATACGGAGTATGGACGCGATCTGCAAATATGGGATAGAAACGGGAACATTATTGAAGGGATAGAACAGGGAGTCTATTACAATGTGGGAAAGATTTTGATCCCGGGACGTGAAAGGACGCCGGAAGATCCCTTTGACAAGTACGAACTTGTATTAGGTGCTGACCGGGTCTGCGATGATCTGGGAAAAGAGCCGGTGGTACTCCCGGTTTCTTCTGTCAGCGGCGGGGATGCGTCCCTGACGCTGTATATGGACGGCGCAGGGGACGGGAATCGGGAGAATTGTACAATCCGTTTTCTGGTAGACAACACGGCCCCCATAGTCACAGGCGTCAGTTATAAGAGAAGCGGTGACACAAAATATACGGATTGGACAGAAGGGACGGCGCTGAAGGACAGAGAGGGAATTTCCATGCGCTTTACCATATCGGAGGATCATGGCATAAGCAGTGTACGGATTGTTTATAAAGATAAAAACGGGGAAATTTCTGAGGAGGAATTAGGGCTGGCGTCGGAACAAAAGGGGCCGGGAAAGGAATATGTATATGAGTGGAAAGGGGCCGTACCGGACGCGCATTATACGGAAGTAGGTCTTCTCGTAGAGGACATGGCAGGCAATAAGACTGCCTGGGGAAGCGCCGCATATCTTCTGGATCACACGGCTCCCCGGGTAAACAGGATTACCTGGGAGAAAGAGGAGGAACCGGGAGTTGTCCGAGAACTGGATCCTGCCGGGGAGGCATTCATAGCCGCAAAGACAGGCATCACACTGGTCTATCATGTCACCGAGGAAAATGAGATGGGAGCGGCGGTGCTGCGCTATACGGATGAAAGCGGCAGGGAAACCACACTTTCGGGGGAACAGAAGCGGGAGAACGGAGCCTATACCGGGTATAGCTTTACCTATCGGCTGGACAGGGAGAATACAACTTACAGAGATCTGCAGCTGTATCTGGAGGACGAACTTGGCAATACTCCGGAAGCGCCTACGGCCAAACTGACGGCAATTCTGGATCACACGCCGCCGACGGTGGAAAAAATATTCTGGACGGTGGCCGGGCAGACAGCGGAATTAGCAGGTCCACAGGTGTTGGTGGATAGTAGAAGTATCGGACTGACAGTGGACATTGAAGAGGAGAATCTTGCGTCCGTTGGCCTGTACTATCTGGAAAATGGGGAAAGGAAGCAGATTGATCAACAGTGCGGAGACAAGCGTTTTGTGTTTCTAATTGATACTAGTGAATACAATTATAGGCCTCTCTTTTTTGAGATTACGGACAAATCCGGCAACAGGGAGAGTTATGGATTGGGCGGAAATCAGTCTCTCCGGGTTGTGATCGATCAGGCTCCCCCGGTGATAAGCGACTTGGTCTGTCTGCCCCAGAGGGAGACTTGGTACAGAGAGCAGGAGAATCCTCTGCAGTATTCGTTTCACTTAAAGGATTATTCCGACATGGAAAGTATTCGTATGATATCTGTGTTGGAGGACGGAACAGAGATCATTTGGGATTTGACGGAAGACTGTAAAAAAATTTCCGGCCGGGATGAGGAGGGGTACTATCATTACCATGTGGTTACCCGGGAGGATCGGTTTGTGTCTGCGCCGGACCAGAGTCTTTATTATTACTTTGAGATCGAAGATCAATGGCATAACCAGCTGTCTACCAGGGGAGATGGGCAGCACACGGTCCATATGCTGGTGGATAACACGGCGCCCAGTCCCATAGCCTATGTGAGATATAGAGGGGATCAGGATGCTTTCTACAATGATCTGGACCAGAAGGTCCAGCCGCCGGAGGAACATTACAGGCTTGGGAAATTGTCCGGCAAGCTGTTTAATAACAGCCTAATGGATCTGTTTGTATATGTTGCGGATTTCGCGGCGGATGACGCAGTCGCCCAGGCAGCGTCGGGTGTTAAGCGGGTCCGGGTAGTCTATCGTTACACGGACCGTTCCCTGGCCGCGCCTAAGGAGAGCATGGGTGTGTTCACCTATGAAAACGGAAATACAGAGAACGGGATCAAGGCTTCTTCCATGGTCATGGTAGAAGGCAAGGCGGTTCCCATGGATGAAATAAGTATTCGTTTCAGTGTGAAAAATGGACTGAAGATCTTTTCCATAGAGTCCGTGGAGGTTACGGATGCTGCCGGAAATACCACCCTGATCCGGGAGTATGGGGATGCAAACGGACTGACGGTGGATTATATTCTGGACGACAAAGCACCGATACTGTCTCATGTTATTCCTGGGGGCAGCAGTGGCTATACCAGGGATGCCAATACCATCTATTATAATACCAGAGAGGTGGAACTGGCAGTATCCATTGCGGAAAACAATTTTTACCCGGAGGAAGTGCTAAGTAATCTGAAAGCGGAGGAAGCGACCAGAACCATTACCATGGGCGGATTTCGGGATATGGGCGGTTATCGCTACAGAAGTGATTTTGCATTGAATGACGGAGAAGGGAAATATCAGTTTACTCTGACCTATGCGGACCGTTCCGGCAACGCCATGATTTTCCAGGGGGAGGATGACCGCTTTGTGACGGACGGAATCTACAAGAGTCCGATTCTGGTGCTGGATACCACGCCGCCGGTACTGGATATTGCCTATTACTGCAATGGACAGAATATTTCGGATCAGGTATACGGAGGGAATTGTGTCAAGGGCGATGTGACAGCCGTGATCAGTGTCACGGAAGCAAATTTTGATCCCAATTTGGTGGAGATTGTATTCCATGCCATGGATGCCGCCGACAATCGGGAATTCGGCACGGAATACAATCCTTCAGGCTGGAGTCGGCACGGCGATACCTATAGCTATTCCATCTCCTGCAGCACGGAAGGCCATTACAGTCTGACGGCCCGGTGTACAGACAAAGCAGGCAATCATTCCGGCGGCGTGGCCTCTTCGGATTTTGTTGTGGATAAGACGGCGCCTGCAGTGGATATTACCTACAATGTTACTACGGAGAATGGATATTATAATGTGGACCGGGTGGCCATGGTTTCGGTGACGGATCAGAACTTTGATGAAAACACCGCCGAATATATGGTTACCGGCACGGGGGAATTGCCGGTGGTGGGCAACTGGTCCCACACGGCGGCCGGTGGATGTAACGGAACGGTACATGTGAAGGCGTGCTGTTGGTCCTCCCCCGTGACCTTTCATGCCGATGGAGATTATGGATTTACGTTTGTGTGCGCGGACAGAGCCGGCAATGAATCCGGGGTGATACCGGAAGAGAGCTTTACCGTGGATCAGACGTTGCCGGTGATAGAGGTGCGTTACGACAACATGGAATCCCTGAACGGCTTCTACTATAAGGAAGCCAGAAATGCAGTCATTACAGTAAAGGAGCACAATTTTAACGGCGCCGATGTGCAGCTGTCAGTCAGTACCCCGGATGGGATGGTAAAAAGTTCCTCTCCATGGCGAAACAACGGAGCGGATCTCTATATGTGTGAGATTCCCTTTGATGTGGACGGAGATTACTCTTTTGACATCAGCTATGTGGATCTGGCGGGCAATGCGGCGGAGGCTTATGGCGGTGATCGATTTGTAATTGATCTGACGGCTCCCAGGCTGGAGATCAGCGGCGTACAAGACAAATCCGCCAACAATGGCATTGTTGCTCCCGTGATCACCTGTACGGATAAAAATTATGACGCCCAGGAACTGGAAATAAGTGTTACGGGGATCAATCATGGGTCGGTGAAACCGGAGTATTCCAGTACCGGGGATCCAGAGGGACAGACCATCGAATTTGCGGACTTTGCACATGAGCAGGAAATGGATGATTTATATACGCTGGAGGCTTCCGTCACAGACAAGGCGGGGAATGTTACGGCGGAGAGCATTTGGTTCTCGGTCAACCGATTTGGTTCCGTATATGTTTTTGGCGAGAATACACAGAGCGTTTTAGAACGGTATTATGTCAATCAGGGCCCGGGACTGACCGTGACGGAAATCAATGTGGACACGCTGGAACATCAGGAGATCAGCTATAGCTGTGACGGCAATGTGAAGGTGCTCAGACAGAACGAGGATTATACAGTGCGAAAGAGTGGTGACGCCTTTGCGTGGAAGGAGTATTGCTATGAGATCGCAGGCAGTAATTTTGACACGGAGGGCGCATATGTGGTAACACTTCAGTCCGTGGACCAGGCGGACAATGATACAACTAACCGTTTGAAGGAAATGAATATTGAATTTGTTGTGGATAAGACGTCTCCCAGCGTGGTCACAGGAGGCATCGAGGACGGAGGCTCCTATGCGGAAACAGGCAGAATTCTCAGTGTAGACGCAGTGGACAATGTATATCTGGAGGGGTTGGAAATCTATTTAAACGGAACGCTGGCGGTCAGCTATGACGAGGGACAGCTGGCGGAAAGCTATGGCAGAGTGGAATATGAGATCGGGGAAATGGGGAATACCCAGACGGTGTATATTCTTGCCAGGGACGCCGCCGGAAATGTGACTCAAACGGAGCCCATCCGCTTTCTGATTTCATCCAATGTCTTGATTCGCTGGTTCTATAACAAACCCTTGTTCATCGGCAGTATCGCGGGTACAGGTATGGTATTTGGGGGAACTTTTGCCCTGACAATCCGGGGGAAGGGAAAAAGGGTAAAGAGAAAATAGTATGGCCAGCCAGTCGGACGGAATAAGGACATGCGGCGTACTAAGAGAAATCATGTGAAAAAGGCAGCCTAAAACGGTGCACTATATATGATATTAGACTGCCTTATACATTAAAAGTTGTATTGATCTGGATTATGTATTATATGCGACATGATTTGTTTATGGAGTAGTATAATGAATAAGGCTGTCGGGAGCAGATATGAATAATGCGGATGTAATAGAAGAGTTATGTAGAATTTCTGTGAAATGTTTTTGGCTTATTCCAGCCATATTGGGAGGAATTGGAACTTTATTGACCTTAATGGGCTCTTCTCTACCAAAATTATTTGTTCAATTACCAGAATTTAGAAACAGGAAAACTGTAAAATATATAATTTGTGATAAAATCTTGTATAAGAGAAGAGAAAGAAGTTTTATAAATGCTTATTTTTTATGTTTTTGTAAAATATATTATTTTTTGCTTTACCCACTTTTCTTTTTTGGTTTTTTATCTATTTATTTGAAATTTATAAGTAAAAATCAATACTTTATTCAGTTAGTTCCTTGTATTGTGATGGGGCTCTCGTATTTTGGTGCAAAGATTCTTAAAAATCGTAGTCTAAAAGGCAATATTTATTGGGAAACATTGATATTTATTTTCACTATGGTGTTGCTAATGTTAAATACAATTTTGTATTTTGAATCGAATGCTATTATAGCTGTCTCATTAGCGCTTGGCTTCATCATTATGGATATTTGTGCGGCTTCACTGATAAGTGGTATATTTGTGGAGTCGTGTTATAAAAGTAAAACTGTAAAAATATTGACATTTTTCAGACATTTCTTCTTTTATTTAACATATGGATACATTTATCCGAAACAGAATGGCGCAGATAATATGCAGAATCTCTACTATGGCTTTATACTGTGGATTATTTTTTGTACTTTGGAATTAGTAGTAAATCAAAGAGCCCTAAAAGAAAAGGTATGTGTAAATATATACACCATTGGAGGGAAAAGGATTACAACGTCTAGAATTGTGCAGTATGGGGGCGCTAAAGTCAAATATAAAACAGTTGAGGGAGTCACGGAGATTATTGATGAAGAGGATATTCAATATATATCATATATTCCCCCCCAACGCATTAGTACAGATCTTATGGAAGCAATCAGAGGAGAGTCCAGTGTGGATTGTGTTTTTAAAAATATTGAATTACAGGAGACTGAACATTATAAAATCACTACGTATAAATATAAGTGTGAATCGTGGATTTTAATGAATTTGAAGGCGCAAGAAGGAAGATGCAACATAATTATAAACGCAAATAGAATAAAAAAAATAGTTTATAGAAACAAAATACCTCATACTTCTGATGGTGAAGTCAAAAACGGCGAAGAGTTTGACATGGCAGAAAAGCAAATAATGGGTAGATGAAGCCGGGGCAATAACGTTTGCATTCGCACCCTGTATGGTATATAATAGCAAATACTTGAGAACCTTTTTGCACATCTCTTTGACTCCCGGGTAGCGAATTCCCGGTGTACAGGAAATTTTAGCCTGGAAAGGGAAAACCATGCTGAGTGTAGGACTGAACTGGATTTATATCATATTGACCACATTTTGTGCCGGATCCGGCATAGGGTATCTGGCGGAGAAAAAGCTGCGCTATCGGATACGGGGATTGGACAGCATATTGATGGCGGGACTGGTGGCGGTAACCGTGTATGCGGAGGTTTTCAGCCTTTTCTATAAAGTGGGCGCCGTTGCCAACGGGATTCTCGCGGCAGTTTGCCTTGGAGTGTTTTTACTGTTGCGTAGGCAGATTTCCCGGAGAATGGGAGACTGGTGGCGGGAGACGCCTGCTGTGAAAAAAGTGCTGCTGCCTGTTCTGTTCCTGCTGTGGACCTATTTCTCCTCCAGAGGCTACATGGCCTATGACTCGGATCTGTACCATGGCCAGAGCATACGCTGGATCGAGGAATATGGCGTGGTGCCGGGACTTGGCAACCTGCATGAGAGATTCGCTTACAACAGCGCTGCCTTTGCCGTGAACGCCCTGTACAGCATGAAGTGGCTGCTGGGCCGTTCCCTGCACACGGCCAGCGGCTTCTTTGCCTTGCTGCTCAGCAGTACGGCGCTGGAACTGGGCCGGACCTGGAAGGAGAAAAAGCTGCGGCTGGCTGACTTTGCCATGATCGGGGCCGTTTATTACCTGGCCACCATCTGGGACGAGGTGACGGCTCCCAGCTCCGACTATCTGATTATGTGTACCCTTTTTTTCATCGTGATCAAATGGCTGTTATGTCTGGAACGGGACAGCGGCCCCCGGAGAGAAGGGGTGGTTCCTTATGCGCTGCTGTGCGTGGCGGGCGTCTATGCCCTGACGCTGAAGCTGACTGCGGGTCTGATTCTGCTATTGGTACTCAAACCCGCCGTATCGCTGCTCCGGGAAAAACGCTGGGGGGAAATCCTGTTATATCTGGGACTGGGGCTGCTGGTGTGCCTGCCCTGGATGGTCCGGACGGTGGTGATATCCGGCTGGCTTCTGTATCCCTTTCCGGCGCTGGATCTTTTTTCCGTGGATTGGAAAATGCCGGCCGGTCCCATCGCGTTGGACGCAGCGCAGATCAAGACCTGGGGGCGGGCGCTGAACAACGCGGCTCTGGTGGACATGCCCATGAGGGAGTGGTTTCCGGGTTGGTTCGCCGCTCTTTCGGGCATGGAAAAGCTGCTGATCCTGGGGGATTTGGCCTGCATCCCCTTGTTTATGGGCTATGCGCTTCTCAGCTTGCTTAAAAAGAAAAAAGAGAATTTGGACATTCTGCTGGTGCTGGTCACCGTAATCGGTTCCTATGGGTTCTGGCAGTACAGTGCCCCGATTCTGCGGTATGGTTATGCCTATGTGCTGCTGGTGGATTTGCTGCTGGCGGGGATAATCCTGCAAAACCTGCGAAGGCAGCAGGTGCTCTATGCCTTTGTATGCCTGTATGGATGTTACAAGCTGGTGATGATGGGGGACTATATCCGCGGCAATTATCTGATTGACGCCTATGTCTGGCAGCAGGATTATGGCAGTTATGAACTGACAGCTTATGAGTTGGGCGGCATTACATTCTATCACCCCGCCATGGGGGATCGGACGGGCTACGCTGATTTTCCTGCCGCTCCTACCCGGCCCCGGATCGAACTGCGGGGAGATGGGCTGGAGGACGGTTTCCGCCCTGCCGGGCAGTAATACATCCAAATAAGGCTTTCATACGAATAGATGCTTGCCATATTGCATTTTTTCGTGTACAATATTTTTGCCGGAGGATGTTCTGAGGAATGATACTGCCGGAGCGCATTGCGGAATCAAATTAGTGGAAAGAGGAAAATATATGCCTACAATTGAAGAAATCCTGTCAGCAGCTAAGGAGGCGGGCGCGTCGGATGTGCATCTGACGGTGGGTATACCGCCCAAGATGCGGGTGAACGGTAATCTGATCACCATGAATTACCCCAGGATGCTGCCGGCGGATACGCTGGATGTGTTGCTGTCCATCATGACGGAACCCCAGAGAGACCGCTTTGAGGAGAGAGGAGAATATGACATGTCCTTCTCCATTCCCAATGTGGGGCGTTACAGGGTTAATGCCTATAAACAGAGAGGTTCTGTGGCCATGGCTTTCCGTCTGGTGGGCACCAAGGTGCCTGCTCCCGAGGAATTGGGAGTGCCTGTGTCCGTGGTGGATCTGTACCAGAGGAAGAGAGGACTGATCCTGGTGACAGGCCCCACCGGCAGCGGTAAGTCCACCACGCTGGCGGCGATTATAGACAAGATTAACAACAACAGGGATGCCCATGTAATCACGTTGGAGGATCCCATCGAGTACCTGCATCAGCACAAGATGTCCATGGTGAATCAGAGGGAGATCGGCTTGGACTCCGAGAGTTACGCCAACGCCCTGCGCGCGGCCCTGCGTGAGGATCCCGATGTGATTCTGGTGGGGGAAATGCGTGATTTTGAGACCATCAGTGTGGCTATCACGGCGGCGGAGACAGGACATCTGGTACTGTCCACCCTACATACCATCGGCGCGGCCAGTACGGTGGACCGGGTGATTGATGTGTTCCCGCCTCATCAGCAGCAGCAGATCCGGGTACAGCTTGCCAATGTGCTGGAGGCGGTGATTTCCCAGCAGCTGATTCCCACGGCGGACGGCCGGGGGCGGGTGGCGGCTTTTGAGGTCATGCATGCCAACCATGCGGTGCGCAATCTGATCCGGGAGGGCAAGTCCCACCAGTTGGCCTCCGTCATGCAGACCAATCGCAAGATGGGTATGATCACCATGGACGAGGCCATTTCTCAGCTTTACTACGAGGGCAGAATCGACCGGGAATTGGCCATCCAGTTCGCCCAGGACCCGGACGCCATGGAAAACAAAATATAGAACAATATAGAACGGATAAGAAAAAGGAATCCTCCATAGACTATAGTTTATTCTATAGAATGGGGGATTTTTTATGGAAAAATCGGTTTGGACAGATACGGTGACCCTGAAAAAGCATGAGGCGCTGCAGGGGGATGTGAGCACCGATGTGCTGGTTATCGGCGGAGGACTTTGCGGCATACTTTGTACTTATTTTCTAAAAAAGGCAGGGGTAGACTGCCTGTTGGTGGAGGGAGAGGAGATCGCCGGCGGAATGACGAAGAATACCACCGCCAAGATCACCTCTCAGCATGGTCTTGTCTATGACGGCCTGATCCGCACCCTGGGGAGGGAGCGGGCCAGGATCTATCTGGAGGCCAATGAGAAGGGGCTGGAGGAGTACAGGCGGCTCTGCGGGAGCATTTCCTGCGGATTTGAGGAAAAAACCGCATATGTATATTCGCTCAGGGATCAGGAGATGCTGGAAAGGGAGGTCCGGGCAGTGAATTCCCTGGGTTTTCCGGCAGAGTTCGCACAGCGGCTGTCCCTGCCCCTGCCTGTGAAGGGGGCGGTGGCCTTTCCCCGCCAGGCCCAGTTCCATCCGCTGGAATTCATCGCCGGGATTCAGGAGGGCCTGCCTGTCTATGAGCATACTTTCGTGGAGAATATTGAGGGTCACACGGCGTTCACCGCCCGGGGAAAGATCCGGGCGGACCGATTTATCGTGACCACCCATTTTCCCTTTATCAATCGGCACGGAAGCTATTTTTTGAAGCTGTATCAGCGCCGCTCCTATGTACTGGCGCTGGAACAGGCGGCTGACGTGGGAGGGATGTATGTGGACGAGGCCCGGGACGGCCTGTCTTTTCGCAATTATGGGGAACTGCTTCTGCTGGGGGGCGGGGGGCACCGAACGGGGAAAAAGGGCGGAGGATGGCAGGAACTGGAGTCATTCGCAGCGCAGGCATACCCGGAGGCCAGGGTAAAATACCGATGGGCTGCCCAGGACTGTATGAGCCTGGACAAAATGCCCTATATCGGCCGGTATGCGGCCGGCACCCCCAATCTGCTGACAGCAACCGGCTTTCAGAAATGGGGCATGACCACCTCTATGGCGGCGGCATTGCTTCTCTGTGACCTGGCTCAGGGGAAGGCCAACGACTGGTCCCAGGCGTTCTCTCCCAGCCGCAGTATGTTGAGACCGCAGCTACTGATAAACGGGCTGGAAGCCGTGGCCAATCTCCTGACGCCTACATTGAAACGCTGTCCCCATATGGGCTGTGCCCTGAAATGGAATCCCCGGGAGCGCACCTGGGATTGCCCCTGCCATGGTTCCCGTTTTGAGAAGGAAGGGGCTCTGATTGACAATCCGGCCAAGAGGGGGCTGAACAAAAAGAGACAGGACTGAAAAGTACTTAACAAACTTAACAAAACTTAACAAAAAGAAAATAGTGTTCATTTACAAAAATATTTTTTCATGTTATACTATTAAATACCAAATGAGATCGGACAAGACGGTTGGTTGACATTGTATGTCTCATATGAGAGAGAAGGGTACAAGGAGGAAGTGAGATGGCAAAAAAACGGAATAATTATCGTATCAAGGAACGGCTGACGCATTCTTTTTTAATTGCGTCAGCTATTCCGGCGGCAGTTTCGGTGGTGGTGCTGGCGGTACTGATCATAGTGGCGGTGATCTATGCCGGGGTGCTGAAGAATTACGGATTTGCCCAGGGAGATGTGGGTAAGACCATGACTTATTTTTCGGAGACCAGGTCTTCTCTGCGGGGGTGCATCGGGTACGACGATCTGGATGCTGTGGGCAGCATGCACAATGCCCACGAGGAGTATGTGGAGATGTTTACCCGGAGTTTTGCGGATCTGGAGAAATTCATGATTACCCAGGAGAACAAGGATATTTACAGGAATATTTCCGCCAAACTTGCAGGGTACTGGGAACTGGAGAGAGAGATACTGGATTTGGGAGCGGTATCGGATATTGAACAGTCCAAAGTAGCGCAGAGCAGGGCCATGGCGGAGTTGATGCCTCTGTATGACGACATATATGACCAGCTGGCCTCCATCATGGACGTGAAGGTTGACCGGGGAAATGACATATCCACTGTCATGATGGTGGTCTGCGTACTGCTGGTGGCAGCGATTGCGGTGACTATTATTCTGGCGATTACCTTTTCCCTGCGGCTGGGGAAGAACATTGCGGTGGGGATTTCCGAGCCTCTGGTCCAACTGGGCAATCGTCTGGAGAGCTTTGCCAAGGGTGATCTGTACAGCCCCTTCCCTGAGACTGACTCCCAGGACGAAGTGGCAGAGATGATTGCGTCGGCCAGGGAGATGGCGGGGTCTCTTGATTTCATTATATCCGATATCGAACATATCCTGGGAGAGATGGCCAACTCCGACTTTACCGTGAGCTCCAAGGACGGTTCCAGATACATAGGCGATTTCAAGCAGCTGTATGGTTCCCTGAAGCAGTTGAAATACCGTATGATCGAGACGCTGCGGTTCATAGAGGAGTCCTCCGTGCAGGTGACAGAAGGCTCGGGCAATCTGGCAGAGACGGCGGTAAGCCTGGCAGAGGGAGCCACGGAGCAGGCGGGTGCCGTGGAAGAACTGCAGGCCACCATCACCACCATTGCGGATGCCGCGCAGACAGCGGCTGCTTCTGCCCGGGAGGCATATCAGCAGTCTCAGAAGTACGCCGATGTGGCTGATGAGAGCAGCGCGGATATGCGGGAGATGGTGGAGGCTATGAACCGTATCAGCGAGGCTTCCAAGAAGATCGGGAATATTATCTCCGAGATTGAGAGCATCGCCTCTCAGACCAATCTGCTCTCCCTGAACGCTTCCATTGAGGCGGCAAGAGCCGGGGAAGCGGGCAGAGGCTTCTCCGTGGTGGCGGATCAGATCCGGCAGCTTGCGGAACAGAGCAGCAAGTCTGCGGTGGACACCAGGGCCCTGATTGAAGGAACCATGCAGGAAGTGGAGAATGGCAACAGGGTGGCGGGCCGCGCTGTGGAATCCATTCAGACGGTGGTGGAAGGCATCAGGACGGTGGCCGACTCTTCCAGAGAGGTAAGCGTCATTTCCGAGAACCAGGCAGCTACCATGAAGGAGGCGGAAATCGGAGTAAACCAGATTTCGGATGTAATCCAGACCAATGCGGCGTTGGCGGAGGAATCTTCCGCAACCAGTGAGGAACTGTCAGCCCAGGCGTCTACGCTGGATTCCTTAATTGCCAAGTTTAAGCTGCCGGCGGCCAAATAAGAGCCTCGGAAAGCGTACAAATTGTAATTTTGCAGGGCAGTCCATGGGCTGCCCTGTCATTTTTCTATGAGTTCCCTGGCGGCCTTGCCTGTCATATATTCTATGCGGAGCTCCAACAGGGCCATGCGGGGCCAGGCCTGGCCGATGGCGGCGCTGCGTCCTGCGGGAGTGTCGGCGGGGTGGTATTTCTTGGCCAGAAGTTCCGCAGCCGCTCTTTTTTCCGACTCCTCTGTCAGCAATCGGATCCGACCAAAAGCAATCACGCTTTTGTAATAGCTGGTGTATTCCTCCGGTACAATGTGGTCCTGGGAGATGACGCAGAAGGAAGCCTTATTGGATTTCTGCACGGCATCTATTTTGTGTCCGCTTACAGCGCTGTGAAAATAGAGTCTGGAGCCGCAATATACATAGCTGATGGGAACCGCATAGGGATAGTCCTCGTCCCCGGACAGCGCCAGTACGCCTGCGGTTCCGTTTTCCAGAATCTCCATACTTTCTTTTTCACTGAGTTGCTGTCTGCTTCTGCGCATTTCCCTGAACATTCTCAAATTCTCCTTTTATGCTGAGTTTTTTAATATAAATCTGCCTGAGACAAAGTCTCCGGCGGCTGCCGGAATAAGCATACCATATGGAAACAGGAGGGTCAAGAATCAAGGAGAGTTGCAGTTGACGAATCAAATGCCCTGTGTTATGATGGGACAGAAAAAGGGAAGGGGTGAAAAGATGATTCAGTAGTCTATCAGTCAAAAGTAACAGGAGTATATGGTTTGACGCAGTTGCGTGCGTTTTATTTCTGTTGCCTGAAGGATAGACGGATCATCCTGTTTTTGCCAGCCTGACCTTTGCGGCCCATAGTCCTCAACAGGGATTGTAACAATGGATCCCGGTGGATATGGTTTTTTTGCGGGTCATATTTTGGCTGTTTGCCAGCGGAAATTAGGACGAACGATTCTGTCAGAGATTGTTCGTCCTTTTATTTTCTGGTTGGTTCTGTTCGGTTCTGCCCGGGCGCCGGCACAAGCCGGCTCCGATGGCAGGGCATTAGGCCGACGCCGGAGAAAGACGGAGAGAGGGATTTTCTGAAGGGTAGCAAAATGACGGCAGACTGCGGGAAATGGAGAAAAAATGAAAAGCATTACAACCAGGAATTTCAGGATTTTATGCGATTTTATGGAAGTGAGACAGTTTATGGTGGAGGTGTATGAGAGGGACTGGCGCAACGGGGTTCCTGCGCCGTTTCTGGAATATGCTTTATCCAGTACCTGGACGGATACTTCGCTTACCCATAGATGCCGTATATGGGAGGACGGGGGAAAGATTGTTGCCTTGGTTTTTTACGAAAATCCCGTGAGCGATATCTATTTCAGCCTGCGGCCGGGATATGAGGAATTGGCCGGGGAAATGGTGACCTATGCAGGCAGTGATATGCCCAAAACAGAGGGAAAACAGCGCCTGGTACTCTTCGAGGGGCAAAAGGCTGTTATGGATGCTGCGATAAAGGCCGGCTATATGAGCGGCGGGGGATACAATGAAAGAGTGTTTGACTTTGCAAATTCCCTGGATTTTCCGCTGCCGGAGGGATTCCGCATTGTGGAGCCGGAAAGACTGGAGCCCGGAAAGATTGCAGAGTGCTGTTGGAAGGGATTTGACCATGAGAAGGAAGAAGGCCCCTGGGACGGGGAGGAGGAGAGCACACGGCGTATTATGGTCGCGCCTCATGCCACTCCATTTCATGCGGTGGCAATCGAAAATGAGCGGCAGGAATACGTGTGCTTTGCAGGCATGTGGTGGACGCCGGAAAATCACCTGGCCTATATGGAACCTCTGTGTACGGTTCCGGAGTACCGGGGCAGGGGGCTGGCCAGCGCCGCAATGTCTGAATTGCAGCGCCGGCTGCAGCCGCTGGGGGCTACCCATATGACGGGAGGGGGAAATCCTTTTTATGAGAGAATCGGGTTCGAACCCTGTGTCGGGTGGACATTCTGGAACAAGGATTTTGGCATTCAGTGAAGGAGGTATATATGGAAGTAAGAATAAATGCATTGACACCGGAAATATTTTTAGAATTGTATACATCAGTGGGTTGGGAAGCGCCTGTCATACAACAGGTTCAGCAGGCATTGAAAAATACAATAGCCACCTTCACTGCTTACGAAAATAATCATCCGGTGGGCATGGTCAGGCTGATTGGTGACGGAGGAATGTCCTTTTATATCAAGGATTTTGCGGTAATCCCTTCTTTTCAATCCCAAGGCGCGGGGACGATCCTGATAGAAAGTATCGAAAAGTATATCCGGGAAAATATTGATGCAGGCTGGGCTGTCAGCCTGGAGCTGATCAGTACCAGGGAGGCAGTGGACTTTTATAAAAAGAAAGGCTTTGAGGAAAGACCCTGCGAATGGGACGGACCGGGAATGTTTAAAATGATCAGAACCATATAGGGGAAGGGCAATTAGAAAGCGAGGAGCGAAAAATGCTGGAATTAGAAAATGTATTACAACAGGAGTTCAGAGGAGCGGAAGTGATAATCCGGGAGGGAGAAATTCTTTTTGAAAGGATGACAGGCTTCGCGGATCTGGCCAACCGGATTCCCAATACACTGCAAACCAGGTTTGCCAGCGCTTCAGCCGGGAAGGCATTTGTGGCTGTGGGAATATTGCAGTTGATTGAGCAGGGAAAGCTGCGCTTTGAGGATAGGCTGGGGGACTTGCTGGACATGGATTTGCGCCGTATTGATCCTCTGGTGACGGTGGAACAGTTGCTTACCCACACTTCGGGGGTGCCGGATTATTTTGATGAGAGCGTCATGGAGGAATATGAGGAATTGTGGAAGGATTTTCCCAATTACAGAATCCGGCATAATGCCGATCTGCTGCCCCTGTTTATTCACAAGGAGATGATGTATCCCAGAGGAGCACGTTTTCAGTACAACAACACAGGCTATGTGCTGCTGGCCATGATTCTGGAGAAAATCACCGGCATGGAGTTTGACGCCTGTCTGCGACAGAATGTGTTTGAGCCCTGCAAAATGGGAGATACCGGCTATTATGAACTGGACCGGCTGCCCGGAGGCTGCGCGGCCAATTATATCTATGACCCGGGGACGGACGGCTATCGGACCAATATTTACAGCGTGGACGCCAAGGGCACAGGCGCTGGAGGAGCTTTTGTCACAGTGCCGGATATTCTGTACTTCTGGCGGGGACTCACCGGCGGGAAACTGCTCTCGCGGGATATGGTATTCCGGATGCTTCAAAGGCACAGCGGCGACGCCCAGGAGGGATATTATGGCTATGGAGTGTGGATCATGGACGGCGGGGAATTTGACATTCCCTATTTCCAGGGCTGTGATCCGGGAGTGAGCTTTATCACGGAATTTCATCCCCGGAAGGATATATTGACCGTTTTGGTCAGCAACTATGGGGACAATGTGTGGGAAGAGATGCGGCGGATCCGGGAGAAGCTGTATTAAATCTCTGCCTTTCCGATGGAGGGCAGGGGATGTTCTTATAGTTGTGTTTGAAGAAATCGAAAAACCGCAGTGTCGATACCTGGGCATCTGCGGTTTTTTTCTGATATTATATTACCACAAATACCCCGAAAAATCAAGACTTGTATCGTTTTTAAGGCAGTACTATACTATGTTCTACGACAACTGCCGTTGTGCGGCGATAAAAAAATGCAAACGAGGTGCGCATATGAGTATGGAGAACTGGATGGAGCAGATGAATGGCCAGATGTGGCTGGAGCAGGTTCGGGAGACGAATCAGTACACGGAAAAGTATGGCCTGACCCTGTCGCCGGAGGATACGGAGATTCTGCTGGCCGAGAAAAAACAGATACTCAAAAAGGAGAGACGGGTGGAGTTTGGGGAGAGCCTTCTGCCCCGGATCATCTATACGTTCTGTGATTCTTCCTATATATCCCAGGACGAGTATGTGGACACCCTTGTCCGGTTACAGGAGATATTTTATCTATACAAAAATGAGATGCAGGACGAGATCACGGATGAGGAACTGCTTAACTTTATGAAAGAACAGTTTGAGACAGTGTGTTTTGGGGATCTGCAGTACCTTGAGGGAACCTGTCTGGATCTTTTTGCCCAGGCCATCCGGGCGGGCTATGGGGGATATTCCGAAACCCAGGGCAGAGGAGAGTTCTCCCGGTTTGACATTGTCCAGAGATGGGACAAGGAACTGTATCTGCTGGCTTTGTCACAGATAAACGGATGAGACAGGGACTTGGAGAAAGGGGGATTATATGGAATACAAAGTAGAGGAATTGCTGCCCATTGTGTCAAAGCTGGCCCGGAAATATGCGGGTTTCGAGAATACGTCCATTAGTTATGAAAAGGCGCAGATGCTGATGGAGGCTGTGATATACTGCCTGGACGCATATGGGAACTATACCTCAGACAAGGTTTCGCGCAGGGATATTTCTGTGGAGGAACAATATGCCATTGGCGCGGAACTGGTGCTGGAGAGAACAGGGCGGATCAGGGAAATGTTCAACGAATTATCCACGTCCTTTGAGGCTTATGGAGTAAAATGCCTGGAGGATACGGTGCGGAAGGGAATTCCCGAATTCTTAAAGTGGTATGACGCGAAATTCTGCCCACAGGATACTCTGCTCACACTGGACTACCCGGTGCTGGCAGATCTGAGTCCCTACAGGGGAGTGGATGCAATATGGCATTTTCTCCGTGCCATATCTGCAGAGCAGCGGTTTCTGGGCAGGTTTGACAGTGCTTATGTACGGGCGGTGCTGGAGAGACATAATCCCCAGTATCCCCTGATGTATGACAACATCTGTGAAATCCTGCTGGCCAATACCCTGGGTCATCTGTTTCTCCGAAAGTCCCTTCAGGAGACGGGTTTCAGCGAGGAAGAGTATGCTGCGCTGTGCAGGTGTTTTTCGGCATATTCCGCCTCCCGGACAGAAGAGGAGGTAAAGCGGGTGATCGGGGAACTGGCACGGCAGTTCTACCCGGACGATGGGGAACTTTTGGAATATTTGTGCGGCGATGCGGGCAATCTGGCGGTTCGGATCCTTGAGACGGCCCGGTTTGGAACGCCGGAGCGGATTTTCCTGTTTTAAGATCAGATAAAATCGACATTTTCTATTGCTTTTCTTTTTTATTTCGTATAAACTTACAGTAAGTGTTTGCAGCATGAATAAATATCAGCATATGCCCTGGAAGTGTGCTGAATGGGGATATGCGGAACTAAATTAAGAAAGGAAAGCACTGATATGAAAAAAATATTTACACAGCGGCTCTTTGCCTATATGCTTGCTGCGCTTCTTGTCACCATCACTTCCGTCTTTGTATTGCAGACCGTGATTGCGCAGAGAAACAATACGGCTTCCAGCCGGGACAAGCTGCAGGATGTGAGGGAAAAACTGGTCAGCAATCAGGAGAATATTCAGCGGCTTACCGACAACCTCAGTCAGGACAACCTGGCCAAGACCAGGGCCTTCGCAGATCTGCTTGCCGCAGACAAAACTCTTGCGGGCAATGCCGCCAGGCTCAATGAGATCAAGGACAGACTGCAGGTGAACGAGTTACATATCATTGACAGAGAAGGGATTATCATAGGAAGCACCATTGATTCCTATATAGGCTTTGACATGAAGAGCGGGGAGCAGTCCAACGCTTTCATGGTGATCGTGGAGGATCCTTCCATCGAGATTGCACAGGAACCCCAGGTGAATGTGGCGGAGGGCGTGGTCATGCAGTACATCGGCGTGGCCCGCAAGGATGACAAAGGCTTGGTGCAGGTGGGCGTAAGACCGGAGGTCCTGGAAGAAATGCTTGCAAGTACTGCTTTGGATACGGTGCTTGGGGACGTGGATTTTGGTGACAGGGGATATATATATGCCATAGATGCTGCCAGCGGCCGGATTCTGGCCCATCCCAATTCCGCCCTGATCGGAACTCCTGCTGCGGATGCGGGATTCCCGGCAGAAATGACAGGACGGGGAAGAGCCAGAATAGGCGGTGTCAGCGGATATTATGTGGCGGAAGCGTATGAGGATAGAATCATCGGTACCTTTATGCCTGCCAGCGAGTATTATGCCCAGCGCAACAGCCAGACTCTGGTAGTGTCTCTGAGCATGCTGCTGATCTTCGGAGTCCTATTGGTACTGATCAATCATATGGTGGACGACAAGATTGTCCAAGGCATCAACCGTATCACCAATTCCATGAAAGAGATTGCGGAGGGGGATTTCAGCCTTGCTGTACATGAGAACGGAAACCCGGAGTTTGTGATGCTCTCCGACAGCATTAACAAGATGGTAGGGAATATCAGCCGGAACATGCAGGAAAATGAGAAGTTGCTGGAGCGGCAGAAAAAGGACATGGAAAACACCCAGATGCTGATCCGCAATGTTAAAAATGCCTGTCAGGAACTGGACTCTGTGTCCGGGGAAAATCTGGAGAATGCGGAACATATTTCCCAGGGTACTGAGGAGCAGGAAAAGGCTGTGGAAGACCTGAAAGAGATCATGGACCGTCTGACCAGAGAATTGGGCGTCAGCGTGGAAGCCGCCATGGAAATTACGAAAGAAACCGATCAGACCTCCGAGCGGATCGCCCAGACCCAGGAGCAGATGCAGATGCTCAGCGATTCCATGCAGCGGATCAGCGAGATGTCCGCCGCCATAGAGAAAATTATCGGCGAGATCAATTCCATCGCCCAGCAGACCAATATGCTGTCTCTGAACGCTTCCATCGAGGCGGCCAGGGCCGGAGAAATGGGCAAGGGCTTTGCCGTGGTGGCGGCCCAGGTAGGAGAACTGGCTGCCAGGAGTGCCCAGGCCGCCCGGGAGACCAATGAACTGATCACCAATTCCATCCAGGCCGTGGACAGCGGTAAGAAGATCACCGACCAGACCGTAAAAGCCTTTGAGGTGGTGGCTCAAGACGTGGAGAAATCCAATCGGGACGTGCTGTCCATCACGGACATGGTGAGACAGAATGTGGAGACTGTGGCGGGGGCGGTCAGCCAGATCGGGCGAATCACAGGCGTGGTGGAGGAAAATGTGCAGATTTCTCAGAGCACAAAGTTGGCATCCTCCAATGTGGCGGATATAACGGGTAAGCTGCTGGAACTGGTGGAGCAGTAGGATTGCAGGCCTGTCCGTGTGCCTTGACAGGGCACGGGCAGGCTGATTTTTTTATAGCATTAGAACCCGGTCGGGAATGAAATCCGGCTGCGGCTATAACTTACAGGTTAATACATTTATTACATAAATTATACAATAATCTTCAATATTAAATCTAAAATAACTATAAAATCCACAAAAACCATTGCAAATTTTTGCCAATTCTGCTAAAGTATTTGAAAAGCATATTTCAGTTCAGATTCATTCATGAAACGTCAGGCATGTTTTCATTTTCTTTTATTCCCCATTATTCAGGCAGGAATGAAAATCACAGGAAAGGAGTAATTATGTACAGTTCTATATTGGCGGGGGCTCTCTTTGGCATTGAGGCCAACCTGGTCCATGTGGAGGTGGATATTTCCACGGGATTACCGGGCTTTTCCATGGTGGGCTCTCTGGGCAGCGAGGTGCGTGAGGCCAGAGAGCGGGTGCAGGTGGCTTTGAAAAACGCGGATTTTGACATTCCGCCGAAAAAGATCACCATCAACCTGGCCCCGGCAAACCTGAGGAAAGACGGCACAGGATTTGATCTGCCAATTGCCATAGGCATCCTGCAGACCCTGGGTTATTTTAAAGAGGAGGCTACCAGAGACATCCTGTTTGCGGGGGAATTGGGGCTGGACGGGGAGATCAGGCCCGTCAGCGGCATATTGCCCATTGTAAGGGAAGCAGCCCGACGGGGAATAGGGAATTGCATCGTCCCCTGGGACAATCGGACGGAGGGCGGAATGATACCGGGTATACGGGTCAGAGGCGTCCGCAGTATCTGTCAGCTGACGGCGTTTCTGCAGGAGACGGACACTGACAGGCAGGAGGAATTGCTGCCCTCCCAGCCCTGCACCACCCGGGAACTTCTGGAGCAGGAGCAACCCGCTCCGGGCAATGACTTTTCGGGAATCAAGGGTCAGGAGGCTGCCCGGCGGGCGGCGGAGATTGCGGCGGCAGGATTCCACAACCTGTTGATGTCCGGACCGCCCGGCGGCGGCAAAAGCATGATTGCCCGGGCCATGGCGGGAATCCTGCCGCCCATGACCTGGCAGGAAAGTATCGAAGTGACAACCGTCTACAGCGTGGCGGGTATGCTGGATCCGGAGAATCCGTTAATTCTGCGGCGTCCCTTCCAAAACCCGCATCATACGATTTCCGGAGCCGCTCTGATTGGCGGCGGCGTCCACACCCGTCCCGGCGCCATTTCTCTGGCCCACAGGGGCGTCCTGTTTCTCGATGAACTCACTGAATTCCCCAGAACAATCCTGGAATGCCTGCGGCAGCCTCTGGAGGACCGTCAGGTTAATATAGCCCGTGCCCAGGGTAACTGTGTCTATCCGGCGGATATTATGCTGGTATGCGCCATGAACCCCTGCAGGTGCGGCTATTTCCCTGACAAAAACAGATGCCGGTGCAGTGAGGGAGAACTGGCAAAGTATTGGGGCAGGCTCTCCGGGCCTTTGCTGGACCGCATGGACATGTATGTGGAGACCGGCAGGATCGAATTGGAGAAGCTGCAATCCATCGGGCAGGGGGAATGCAGCGCTTTGATCCGCCGGAGGGTGGTGGAAGCCAGGACCATACAGGAAGAGCGCTTTCGAGGGAAAAAGTATTCCTTTAACGGAGATATGGAAGCGGAAGAACTGGAGCATTATTGTAAACTTGGCAGGGAGGAGAAAAAGCTGATGGAACTTGCATACAGACGGCTGGAACTCAGCGCCAGGACTTACCACAGAGTTTTGAAAGTAGCCAGGACCATAGCGGATCTGGGACATTCGGAGCGAATACGGGAGGAACATCTGGCAGAGGCGCTGGCTTACCGGCTTACCGTAGGGGCCAGGAAGAATCCGGGAAGCGGATCTTCCGGGGGCTAAACGGGCAGCGGTCAAAACCGTATGGAATTCACATAGACAGGAGATGCGGAAGAGGAGATGGACAAATATCTATATTGGCTGGCCAATGTAAGCGGGCTTGGGACGGCGTGCAGGGAGCGGCTGCTGGAGGCTTTTGGCACAGGCGCGGCGGTATATGGAGCACAGGAGAAACATCTGGCCATGGTACTGGAAAAGGCAAAGGCGGAAAAGCTGTTGGAAACACGGAAGAAATGGGATGTGGACAGGGCATATGAGGAACTGCAGGAGAAGCAGATTTCCTTTGTCTGCACGGCGGATGCTGAGTACCCCGAGCGGCTGCGGGACATTCCCGATCATCCTTTTGGCATCTATTACAGGGGAGGGATGCCCCAGTCCCGGAAACTGGCGGTAGCCGTGGTGGGAGCCAGAGAATGTTCGGATTACGGGCGTTTTATAGCTACGGAACTGGGCAGGGAATTGGGGACGGCGGGGGTGCAGGTGGTCAGCGGTATGGCCAGAGGAATAGATGGTATCAGCCAATTGGCGGCCCTGGAGGCGGGCGGGGAATCCTTCGCTGTCCTGGGCAATGGAGTGGATATCTGTTACCCCAAAGGGAATCAGCCTGTTTATGACCGAATGCTGATACAAGGAGGAGTTCTTTCCACCTATCCCCCGGGGACGGCGCCCAAGCCCCAGCTTTTTCCGCCCCGTAATCGGATCGTCAGCGGCCTGGCGGATGTGCTGGTGGTGGTGGAAGCCCGGCAGAAGAGTGGGACGCTGATCACGGTGGATATGGCTTTGGAACAGGGAAGAGAGGTCTATGCGGTACCGGGGAGGATCACGGACAGGCTCAGCGATGGCTGCAATAAGCTGGTCAGGGAAGGCGCGCTGGTATTTCTGTCTCCCAGGGACTTTATGGAAGGATTGCGTCATTCTTTCCCGGAGAAACTGGCCTGCTGCGTGGCAAAGCGGACCAGGCCTGCAGGGAGCCCTGCGCTGCCTCCCATTACGCCGGAGGAAGCAGTGGTACTGGAGGCCCTGGATCTGTATCCCCAGCCTCTGGAGAGAATCAGAGAGCAGCTCCAGGTTAAGCTGACGGAGAAAGGATTTCATACCTTTTCCAAAAACCTGCTGACGATTCTGATGCGCCTGTGCCTGAAGGGAGTGGCAAAACAGAACAGTCCCGGGTGGTTTTCACTGGATATCTAAGATCCCCCTGCTTATTTTACAAAATGCTGAGAAGCCTATTTCAATTTTCTCATAAAAGAGATACAATAAGAATATCGGCCGCTCGGAACAGGCAATCAATGAGGAAGGGAATTGATAAAAGGATGAAAAGGATTATTTTAGGGAGCGTTATAATGAGTATCATGGCGGTATTGCTGATGGGCTGCGGTAACACCACGGTGCCTCTGGCTGAGGTGTTCCGGCAGGAACAGTTGGAGGCTCAGACCATACAGATTGTGGATTGGCTGAACTCAGGGGCGTATGAGTTGGTGTACGAAACCTTTCGTGAGGATATGCAGCAGGTGTTGCCCGTGGAGGAGATTCGGTCAGCCTGCATGGAGACCTATGGAAACGCGGGGGATTTTGTGAAGTATGGCAATACCGTGGTGAACGGTCAGAAGATCGAAGAGGAGGATTATGCCGTCGTCATGGTCAAGGCCCAGTACGAAAAGCAGAATGTGACGTTTCAAGTGGGATATGATGCCGAGATGAAAGTAGTGGGATTGTATATGAAGTAAGATTGGATGTACGGGCAAACAAAGCGAGATATATGGAAAAGAGAGATGGAAAAGAGAGATGGAAAAGAGAGATGGAAAAGAGAGATGGAAAAGAGATATATGGAAAAGAGATATATGGAAAAGAGAGAGATAGAAAAGAGAGACATGTAGAAAAGAGGGATATCCGGCGTATGAAAATTTTGGTGATTGGCGGCAGCTATTTTTATGGCAGGGTGTTTGTGATGCTGACGGCACCGCAACATGAAATTACTGTGGTGAATCGGGGAACTTATTCCATGGCGGACATGGGGGTGGCACAAGTCCGGGGGGACCGCAGAGATCCGACGCTGTGGCGGAATATGTCAGAAGGGTATGACATAGTGGTGGATTTCTGTGCTTATAAAGCGGGAGACATCCGAAACGTGCTTGACAATATATCGGTAAAACCGTCTCAGTATATTCATATCAGTACTGTGGATGTGTACCGCAGGGGAAGCGGTGTCTGTAAGGCAGAGGACGCTCCTTATGAAGACCGGCGGCTGCCGGGGGAGGCGGGAGAGTATATCGCGGGAAAGGTGGCGCTGGAGAAGGAACTGCGGCAGGTCTGTGAGGAGAGGGAAGTGGCCTGGGCAGTCTTGCGGCCCGGAATTCTCTATGGACCATACAATTATGCGCCCCGTGAGTCCGCTTATATTCAGTTGATGGTACGCCGGCAGATTCTGCCCAGGATTACGGATGCGGACGGACGGTTCCAACTGGTGTATGTGAAGGATGCGGCGGAGGCAATTCAAAAGTGTCTTTTGAATGAACGGACTTACAGCAATGCCTACAATATCTGTAACAGAGAGCCGGAGACTTATGGCAGCCTGGCGGATATGCTTTTGAAGGTCAGCGGCCTGTCGGTTCAGGAACTGCCCATGACGGTAAAGCAGGCGGAACAGCAGGGAATTCCTCTGCCCTTTGCGGTCAGAGAAGCGGAGACGGAACTGTATGACAATGCCAAAAGTATTCAGGATTTGGGGATGATATACACATCCTTTGAAGAGGGCATGGGTAAAACCTACAGAGCTTTTCGGAATGTCTTTGCGGAATAAATTTGCAAATGGGCACGGAGCGCTTACAAAGAGATTTATGTTTCGGGCCCGAAATACAACCGGGAGTTGTATTTTTGTATATACAGTGAGTATGGCGTTATTGCAAGATTGGGTCGGGAATGGTAATATAGATATACAGAACATTATAACTGAGTCAGCTTACCCCAAATACAGGGATTCCTGTGCCGGAAAGCATCATGCACGATCCGGATGCAGGGGCAGCCGGATCTTACGCATGGGAAAGGCTTGTGGGAAGGGAAAATGCGGAACTCAGAATAGGAGGAGAAAGATGCAGGAATTAAAGCCGATAAAAGAAGGAAAGGTACGGGAGATCTATGACAACGGGGATACACTGATTATGGTGGCCACGGACAGGATCAGCTGCTTCGATGTGATTCTTAAGAATCAGGTGACGAAAAAGGGGGCGGTGCTGACCCAGATGTCCAAGTTCTGGTTTGACATGACCAGAGACATTCTGCCCAATCATATGATTTCCGTAGACGTGAAGGATATGCCGGAGTTCTTTCAGCAGGAAGGCTTTGACGGCAACAGTATGATGTGTCGTAAGCTGGAGATGCTTCCCGTGGAGTGTATTGTGCGGGGATATATCACCGGCAGCGGTTGGGCCAGCTATCAGAAGGACGGTACGGTATGCGGCATCAGACTGCCGGAAGGATTGAAGGAATCAGATAAGCTGCCGGAGCCTATCTATACCCCTTCCACCAAGGCGGAGATCGGCGACCACGACGAGAATATTTCCTATGAACAGAGCGTGGAATATCTGGAGAAGCGTTTCCCGGGCAAGGGCAGAGAGTACGGAGAGAAACTTCGCGACTACACCATCGCCCTGTATAAAAAGTGTGCGGAGTATGCGTTGACCAGGGGGATTATTATTGCGGATACCAAGTTTGAGTTTGGTTTGGACGAAGCGGGGCGCGTCGTACTGGGCGACGAAATGCTTACGCCGGACAGCTCGCGGTTCTGGCCGCTTGCAGGGTACGAAGCCGGGAAGCCGCAGCCTTCGTTTGACAAGCAGTTTGTCCGCGACTGGTTAAAGGCAAACCCGGACAGCGATTATCTGCTGCCGGCAGAAATAATAGAGAAAACCGTTCAAAAATACGAAGAGGCGTTTGCTTTGCTGACAGGCGAAGCATCCGGGCAGTAAGCAGGCGGCGCTCGTTTTAACACAGGCAGAAAGGAAAACATATGAGTACAGATCGATATACAAGCCCGCTGTCAGAGCGGTATGCGAGTAAAGAAATGCAGTATATTTTTTCGCCGGAAATGAAATTTAAGACCTGGCGGCAGCTTTGGATTGCCCTTGCAAAAACGGAGCGCGAGCTGGGGCTGGATATTACGGAGGAGCAGATTGCGGAGCTGGAAGCCTTTCAGGACGACATTAATTTTGAAACGGCAAAGGAACGGGAAAAGCTGGTGCGCCATGACGTGATGTCGCATGTTTACGCATACGGCGTGCAGTGCCCCAAAGCAAAGGGGATTATCCACCTCGGCGCGACTTCGTGCTATGTAGGCGACAATACGGATATTGTTATTATGGACAGGGCGCTAAAGCTTGTCCGGGCGAAGCTGGTGAACGTGATAGACGAACTGGCAAAATTTGCAGACACGTACAAAAGCCTGCCGACATTGGCGTTTACCCATTTTCAGCCGGCGCAGCCGACGACGGTGGGTAAGCGGGCGACGCTTTGGCTGCAGGAATTTTTGATGGATTTGGAAGACCTTACCTATGTACTGGGCAGTTTAAAGCTGCTTGGATCGAAAGGGACGACCGGTACGCAGGCAAGCTTTCTGGAGTTGTTTGACGGGGATCAGCAGAAGGTGGATAAGCTGGATCCGATGATTGCGCAGAAGATGGGCTTTGAATCCTGCTATGCCGTAAGCGGGCAGACGTATTCCAGAAAGGTGGATACCCGTGTGGCAAACGTTTTGGCGGGCATTGCGGCAAGCGCGTATAAGATGTCGAACGATATCCGTCTGCTGCAGCATTTAAAAGAAGTGGAAGAGCCGTTTGAGAAAAATCAGATCGGCTCGTCGGCCATGGCGTATAAACGCAACCCGATGCGCAGCGAGCGGATCGGCTCACTGGCGCGCTACGTGATGGTAGACGCCTTAAATCCGGCGATTACCTCCGCGACACAGTGGTTTGAGCGCACCTTAGACGATTCGGCAAACAAGCGGTTAAGCATTCCGGAAGCGTTTCTGGCAACAGACGGGATTTTGGATCTGTGCTTAAATGTTGTGGACGGGCTGGTTGTTTATGATAAAGTCATTACAAAACGCCTGATGGCGGAGCTGCCGTTTATGGCGACCGAAAATATTATGATGGACGCCGTGAAAAAAGGCGGAGACCGCCAGGAACTGCACGAAAAAATCCGGAAGCTTTCGATGGAAGCGGGCGCGCGCGTGAAACAGGAGGGAAAAGAGAACAACCTCTTAGAACTGATTGCGGCGGATCCGTCCTTCCAGCTGTCTTTGGAAGAATTAAACGAAGCGATGCAGCCGTCCAAATATGTGGGCTGTGCCCCGGAGCAGGTGGCGCAGTTTCTGGAACGGGTGGTTGCGCCCGTATTAACGGAACACAAAGAACTGCTCGGTATGAAGGCGGACATTCATGTATAAAACCAGGGCGGGAATCTGCGCGGTAAGCCTGCTTGTACTGCTTTTGGCCGTGCTTGTTTTACAGATGCCGCAGGAGGATGCGAAGGAGCCGGATACGCAGCCAAACGAAAGCGCGCCGGCGCCCGCCCTTGCCGGCAGCAGCCTGTGCGCCGGGGCGCCGGCCGCTCTTGCCGCCAATATCTTTGACAGCGGAACGATTCCCGCTAATCTGGGGGATTTTATGTTAAAGCCCAAAGAGCGCGCAAAGCTTGTGTATTCTTTTCTGCAGGGACCGAAATCCTACGGGGAGGGGCTTGCGTGGGCCGGCTCGTGGTGTGAGGAGCCGGTAGGCTACAACAAATTCGGCGGTTTTGGCTGCGGCTTTTGCTGTATGGCAAACATCTACAGTACCCTGACCGATTACGAATGTTCGCCGTTAGATATCTACGAATTTGCCAAAACGGCGTCGCGCTATTATCCGACCAGCGAGAGCGGCGCGATCGGCTGGAAGGATATGAAAAAGACCCTGAAAGCGGCGGGCTTTGACTGCAAAAATTACCGCAAGCCCGCAACCTACAGAGAATTTCAGGAGCAGATGCGCCATACGCTATCCGCCATCGTACTGGTCAGCAGCGCCGATGACGCCGCGTTCTGGCAGGATACGCCGGGACATTATGTCAATATTTGGCTTTATCAGCAGGACGACGATACCGTTTTTCTGGCGGAACCGGGAAATCCGCAGAACAACCGGACGTGGATCCCGCTGCGCTATGTGTATGACGCCCTAAAGACCGTCAGCCAGTATCAGTATCTTGCGGTGACTTCCTATTCGGAAGAGGAAAATACCTGGAAGTGGAATGGGATCGACGAGATCTGGAACGGAAAATATTGAAACGCAAAATTGGTAAATTTTATAAAGAATCCGGGGAAACCGGACGATATATAAATTGAAGCAAAAGGAATATACATCCAAGGAGGGGGCAGCCGCATACGGGTATGAAGGAATTTTCAGGGTTTCATCTGTGGCGTTTATTACTCCCCTGCGTGATTTGACATCCAAAAACAGGCAAAAAGGGAGACAAACGGGCAGACAAAAAGGATTCGGACAGATTTTAGCAGAGAAAACAGAACAGTTACAGGAAAACCGCAGCATGGAAGGCATGGCGATCGGGTACACGAAAACCGGGCAGCCATGTATCTGCCAGCCTATGCAGAGGACGTATGAAAAGAAGCTGCCGTAAGGCAGCTTCTTGTTTCGTTTAAAGTGAGGAGTACCCCGGTATCCGTAAATACCGGGGTGATTATGAAGAAATTCATCAATAAATAATGGTAACACATTGAGAGATACTCTCCTTAACAATCTAACAATAACAAGTATATATGAATAAGATATGAACAAATGCAAAATATATTGTAAAATGTCTAAAAAATTTTTGGGCGCGTTCTATAAATCCTTGAAAAGATAGGCTTTTTTTGTTAAGATTAGGATAAAGAAGAAAAATATGTAAAGGAGTGATAATATGTCAATTACAATTTCAGCAAATTCAAACATGGTGGGGGGATTGTTTAACAGCATGAATAAAAATCTGTTTAACAGTTCTTCCGGCAATATGTTCTCCGGTATGGGTATGATGGGGGGGATTAATTTTTCTGATTATGCCAGCATCCGGAACGGCTCATACCATAAGCTTTTGAGTTCGTATTATTCCCTCGGGGACATGGATTCGGATTTCAAGGTAGATTCCGGCAGCAAGACGGATGCGGCAGGTTCCACGTCGAGAACATACCATTATTGGACGAAAGACGGTATTGTGGAAAGGACGTATAACAATGGGAAGACGTCCTCTAAGGCGCCGACATCGACGTCCACCTCGAAGGAAAAAACATCCCAGCTTGCCACAATTGAATCGGATGCGGAGAAGTTGGGCGACGCGGCGGACGCGCTTCTTACTTCGGGCACAAAATCGCTGTTTAAGCAGGTGACGACAACGGATAAAGACGGCAATAAGACTACCGGGTACAATAAGGATGCAATCTACAATGCGGTAAAGGATTATGTAAGCGGTTACAACGCGCTGATAAAGAGCGCAGGAGAGTCAAACATCGTGGCTATCCGTTCGTCGGCTTCATCCATTATGGATTATACCAAAAAGAACCAGGATTTACTTTCATCTATAGGTATTTCCGTAGATCCGGATAAGAAAACACTGACAGTGGATAAAGAAGCGTTCCAGAATGCGGATATGGATACCGTTAAGAAGCTGTTCCAGGGAACCAATTCTTATGGGTACCAGGTTTCGGCAAAAGCGTCGGCAATTGATTACCATGCACAGTATGAGGCTTCTAAGGCCAGTACATACAACAGTGTCGGCACATATTCTTACAATTACAATTCCGGAAGTTTGTGGAACAGTATGATTTAAGATCAGTTCAAAAATGAATAAATATGCAATATATGAAACGGTATGGCTTTGGCTGTGCCGTTTTATTTTTGGCGATTTGTTATTTTTATATGAAAATGAATTGTTCTGATATATAGATAATATAACAAATTATATCAAAAAGATCTTGCATTTTGGAAAATGTGATGATATTGTTGAATAAAAGGGATATTTATATGAAATAAATATACAATATTTACATATGGACTCCCTTTGAATAAATAATCAATCTAAGGAGGAACTGGTTTATGAGAAAAAGCAGGATTACCGCAATGTTACTTGCCGGGGTTATGTGTCTTAGCAGCGCGTTTACAGGAGTAAACACAGTAAACGCAGCAGAAGCCGGCCAGATATCTGCAAAGGCAGGGGTTTCACGCGTACAGAAGCTGATTGATGGGATGACGCTGCGCCAGAAGATTACACAGATGATGATGCCGGATTTTCGGTATTGGGATGAGGATTTGACAGACAGCCAGCCCCAGATAGGCGTTACCGAGTTAAACAGCCAGATTGCAAAAGTTGTGGAAGACTATGATTTTGGCGGCGTAATTTTATTTGCGCAGAATGTTACGGGTACGGAACAGACGTTTCGTCTGACCAAGCAGTACCAGGCTGCGGCGACCGAAGACGGAGGGATTCCGCTTTTGATCGGCATCGATCAGGAGGGCGGAAGCGTATACCGGCTGGGTACAGGGACCGCGCTGCCGGGCAATATGGCGGTCGGCGCGACCAGAAATGAAAATTATGCAAAGCAGAACGGGGAAATCATCGGCCGGGAATTAAGTTCACTCGGGATAAACTGTGATTTTGCTCCGGTAGTGGACGTAAACAATAACCCGAATAATCCGGTCATCGGGCTGCGTTCTTTTTCGGATGATCCACAGCTGGTTGCGAAGATGGGCGTCGCTACGGTAGAAGGGCTGAACAATTACAATATCGCGTCGGCGGCGAAGCATTTCCTGGGGCACGGGGATACCGGGACGGATTCGCATACGGGCCTGCCGATTGTGGATAAGAGCAGAGAACAGTTAGAACAGACCGAACTGGTGCCGTTTCGGGCGGCTATAGACGCAGGCGTGGATATGTTAATGACAGCGCATATTGCATATCCGCAGATTGACGGGACAAAAGTAATTTCCCAAAAGACGGGCGAAGAAGTATATCTTCCGGCAACGTTATCCAAGAAGATTTTAACCGATTTTGTCCGTATGGATATGAAATATGACGGCGTTTTGATTACGGACGCTATGAATATGGCGGGCGTATCCGGCAATTTTGGGCAGGTGGAGGCGTCTATCCGCGCGATTGAGGCGGGCATTGATATCCTGCTGATGCCGTGCGTGCTCTACAACCTTGAAAATGTGAAGAGTTTAGACGCTATTATTGAGGGGATTGAAGGAGCCGTAGAGGATGGCGCCATCACGGAAGAGCGTCTCGAAGAGTCCTGCAGAAGGATTTTGGAATTAAAAGAAAAACGCGGCATTTTGGATTACGACGAATCCAAGCTGACCGAAGAGAATGCAAAAGATCAGGTTGGATCGACGCAGAACCGCGATTTAGAACGCAAAATTTCCGCGGCTGCAGTTACCGTAGTAAAAAATGAAAACGACGTACTTCCGGTAGAGTTGAACGAAAACAGCAAAGTTTTGTTTTTGGCTCCGTATGCCAACGAACTGCCGTGCCTGGCAATGGGCTGGACCCGTGCAAAAGAAGCGGGGCTGGTACCAGAGGGCGCAGAAGTCAAAACAGTCCGTTTTTCATCTACGTCGAATCTGGAAACGGCTGCTGTAAAGGAAGCGCTGGAATGGGCGGATACGGTGTTTGTCAATTCCGAGGTAAGCAGCGCAGCGAATATGAAATCTACCGCGTGGGTAACGAAGTTCCCGACGACGGTAGCAGACTATTGTAAACAAAATAACAAGAAATCCGTGATTATGAGCGTGGATAAACCTTATGACGTACAGCATTATGCCAATGCAGACGCAGTGCTTGCCGTATATGGCTGCAAGGGTTCTTCCGCGGATCCGACGGAAATTTTAAACGGCGGCATTACAACGACAGAAGCGGCGTTTGGCCCGAATATTACGGTAGGCGTGGAAGTGGCGTTCGGCGTATTCGGAGCTTCCGGAAAGCTTCCGATCCATATTTATGAGTATGATGAACCAAATGTTTCTTATAAAGAAAATATTATCTATAAACGCGGTACAGGCATAACCTATCCGTCCCGCGCCACAAAAAACAAAGTAGAAGAGATGACGCTGCGTCAGAAAATTACGCAGATGCTGATGCCGGATTTCCGTTATTGGAATATGGACGTGTCAGATGCAAACGGGAGGAAAGGAGTTACCGAATTAAACAGCCAGATTGAAAAGATTGTGGAAGATTACGATTTTGGCGGCGTAATTTTATTTGCGCAGAATGTAACGGGTACGGAGCAGACGCTGAATCTGACAAAGCAGTATCAGGCAGCCGCAACCAAAGACGGCGGCGTCCCTCTGTTAATCGGAATTGACCAGGAAGGCGGAAGCGTATACCGGTTAGGGACGGGTACCGCGCTGCCTGGCAATATGGCGGTCGGCGCGACCGGCAGCGAAAGATATGCAAGGCAAAACGGCGAAATTATCGGCCGTGAATTAAGCGCGCTTGGCATTAACTGCAACTTCGCCCCGTCGGTGGACGTAAATAACAATCCGAACAATCCGGTTATCGGGCTGCGTTCCTTCTCGGACGATCCGCAGCTTGTAGCAAAATTAGGCGTATCCATGATCAGCGGGCTGAATGAATATAACGTTGCTTCGGCAGCAAAACATTTTCTTGGGCATGGGGATACCGCGACCGATTCCCACACAGGGCTTCCTGTTGTAAATAAGAGCCGCGAGCAGTTAGAACAGATGGAACTGATTCCGTTCCGCGCAGCTATGGACGCGGGGGCAGATATGTTTATGACGGCGCATATTGCATATCCGCAGATTGACGGGACAAAAGTATTTTCCGAGAAATTGCAGGAGGAAATTTATCTTCCGGCAACGCTTTCCAAAAAAGTCGTGACGGATTTGGTAAGGAACGATATGGGTTATGACGGGGTACTAATCACCGACGCTATGAACATGGCGGGTATTTCCGATAATTTCGGCCAGGTGGAAGCGTCTATCCGCGCGATCCAGGCGGGCATTGATATTCTTTTAATGCCGTGCGTGCTGGAGAATACGGGTAATGTCGCATCTTTGGATGCAATTATCGATGGAATTGAAGAAGCTGTGGAAGCAGGGGATATTCCGGAAGAACGCTTAAACCAGTCCTGTGAACGGATTATGGCGTTAAAGGAACGGCGGGGCATTTTGGATTATGACGCGTCAAAGCTGACCGAAGAAAATGCGAAAGAGCAGGTAGGTTCCGCACAGAACAGGGCGATTGAACGCGATATGGCGGCGGCCGCGGCTACCCTCATTAAAAATGAAAACGATGTACTGCCGTTAAATATTAAACCGGACAGCAAGATATTGTTTGTGGCTCCTTATGACAATGAGCCGGCTTTGGCGGCTATGGGATGGAACCGGGCGAAAGAAGCGAGGATAATTCCGCAGGGGGCTCAGTTTAGGACAATTGTATTTGACTGGAATATGTTTGACGAGTCGGTTGAAACAAAGGAAATAAAAGAAGCTCTGGAATGGGCGGATACGGTGATTATCAATTCGGAAGTAAGCAGCGCATATAATATGCAGAACTGGAGATGGCCGACAAAGCTTACCCGGGACGCGCTGAAATACTGTAAAGACAATCACAAAAAGTCCGTTGTTTTAAGTGTGGACAAGCCGTATGACGTACAGCAGTACGACGACGCGGACGCAATCCTGGCCGTATACGGCTGTATGGGTTCCTCCGCAGATCCGACGGAAATCTTAAACGGCGGAATGGTATCGACACAGGAGGCATTTGGCCCGAATATTACGGCTGGCGTGGAAGTGGCGTTCGGCGTATACGGGGCATTTGGAAAGCTGCCTGTCAATATCAATAAGTTCTATGAAAATTCCTCGTCAGATTACGGTTATACAGATGAAATCGTATATCCGCGCGGATATGGGCTTACATACAATAAAGTGGAAGTTTACGATAAGGCTGCGGATATGATTGAAGATTTAAATTCTGTGGAAGAAGGCACGCAGGAGTGGGTGGACACGATGCAGGCGGCATTTGCTTATTTTAGCCTGCTGACTGCAGAGGAGAAAGCACAGGTAGCCAATGCAAAAGAACTGATGGCAGATATACTGGCATACTGCAGCGGGCTTTCCGACGAGGAAAAAGAGCAGCTTGGAAATTATAATGAATTGATGGCGGCCGTTTCCGAATTTAACGCAGAGAAAACGGAAGAATTGAAAAATCTGACGGAAAGCCTGAAAAATGAGGCGGAAGAAGCGGCGGCAGAAGCCAAATCCGCAAAAGAGCAGGCCGAAGCTGCAAAAGAGCAAGCCGATAGAGCAAAAGAAGCGGCGGCAGAAAAAGCAGACGAAGCCGGCAGGGCAGTGGTAGAAGCAAATGCTGCAAAAGAAGCGGCCGAAACGGCGCGCACGCAGGCTCAAGAAGCGGCCGAAGCAGCGGAAAGGGCAGCCCAAGAGGCAGAAGAAAGCTTAAACGGAATCGTAGACGACGCTTCTGAGTTGATACAGGCAAAGGTAGATTCAGCCGAAGCATTTGCAAATGCAGCCGAAAGTAATGCCGAAGCAGCCGAATTGGCAGCAGCTGCGGCGGAAGAAAAGTTAAACGCAGTGACAGAAGCGGCAAACGCGGCGCAGCAAAACGCAAATGCAGCCAATGAAAAAGCAGAAGCGGCAAACGCGTCTGCGGAACTTGCAGGGAGGTATGCGCAGCAGGCCGGCGAGGCATTGGAAGCGGCAAAGACGGCTGTAAAAGAAGACGCTGATAAAGCGGTAGGGGCTGTAAACGAAATTAAGGGATTGTTACTGGAAGCGAAAGAGACAATCGGGGCTGCGCGCAACGAGCTTTCGGGGCTTGTTACAGAAGCGGACAATGCGATGAAGGACGCGCAGAGAGCCCAGGCGGCGGCAGAAAAAGCCCAGAGCGAAGCGGAAACGGCGCAGCGTATGGCGGAGCAGGCGCAAAGGGCGGCAGAAAAAGCCCAGATTGCAGCCGAAAAGGCTCAGGCGGCGGCAGAGACGCAAGTGGAAAAGGCGAAGCTTGAAGTAGAAAAGGCCAAACTTGAGGCGGAACGAGCCAAGGCGGAAGTGGAGAATGCCAAGATCCAGGTAGAGTTAGCCAAGGCGGAAGTAGAGAGAGCCAGGTTAGAAGCACAGAGAGCGGCGGACGCTGCAGCGGCGGCGCAAAGGCTTTTGGATGAATTTAAAAACAGTATGGCGGTAGAAACCGCGCTCTGGAAAAATATGATGGATGAAGTCCGCTCAGCCCAGGCGTCCAAAGCCGTTATTAAGACAAATAAATCCAAATATACAGTAAAAGCAGGAAAAACAGTTAAAATCAAAGCGTCCTCTTCCGATGGAAGCAAGCTTACTTTTAAGTCTTCTGACAAGAAAATTGCCAAAGTAAATACTAAGGGTAAGATTACCGGCGTGAAAAAAGGCAAAGCGACGATTACAATTAAAGCGAGCGGCGTGAAGAAAAAAGTGAAAGTAACAGTAAAATAAAAAATCAATTTATTTCAAAGGGCCTGCCCGGAAGCTAAATCATCCGGGCGGGCCCGGTTTTTTAGTAAAAAGTCCTATTGCTTTCCGGGGTAAAATAGATTAAAATAAAGAGAAATTTGCTTTAGACAATCATATGAATCTATTTAGGAGGGAACCATTTATGAAGCTGAGACGATGGGTATCTGTTTCTTTGGCAGCGGCTTTGGCCCTGTCTGCGGCAGCGCCGTCTGCCGTTGAGGCAAAAGAAACGCAAATGGTAAAAACCGGTGAAGTATCGCAGGCAGACGGAGGACTTGGGGAACTGCCGGGTAATGGCGAATTGTTTGCCGGGTATGTAGATAGGCTTTTTTATGGGGAAAGCGGTATTTCCACACTGGGAGATTACGGCGCCGACAGGCTTTCCGGCACAGATCTGCATGTTTATACGGTTTTAAAAGACCGGATAGGCAAAATTGCGGCGGGAGAACTGGCGAGTACCAGTATTACAGTGCCTTTTGAAGATACCGTTATGGCAAAGACAGAATGGACGGCCGGGGATTTGGGGCTAAACAGATTTGATTCACCTCAACAGGCGATGAATGCCTGGTGCGATATGTATTTTCCGGATACAAAGCTGCTGCAGTCCTGCCTGACGGCAGACTGTCCGTTGGAGATGTTTTGGTATGATAAAACGAGCGGATTTGCTATGAACAATGAACTGAGCTTTATTCTGCGCGGAGATCGCCTGGAGGTACGCGGGCTTGAACAGGGGCTTATATTTGAATTTTCCGTAGCGATGGAATATCAGGATAGAAGCGCGCCCGATCCGACGCTTGCAGTGGACGCATCTCTTTTACAGACTGTGCAGGCAGCCGCCGATAATGCCCGGAATATCGTAAGAAAAAATCGATATAAACAGGATTTTGCAAAACTGGATGCATACAGGGAGGAAATCTGCCGTCTTACCAGTTATAATGAATCCGCTGCAGAGGAACCGGATACGCCTTACGGCAACCCATGGCAGATGATATGGGTATTTGACGGAGATCCGGATACCAATGTGGTATGTGAAGGATATGCCAAAGCATTCCAGTACCTGTGTGATTTGTCTGATTTTACAAGCCCCGACATCTGCTGTTATACGGTTACCGGAGCAATGGACGGCGGAACGGGCGCAGGCGGACATATGTGGAATATTGTCACGATGGACGACAAAAAGAATTACCTGGCAGATATCACCAATTGCGACGAGGGGACGATTGGCGCGGACGATCTGTTATTCCTTTGCGGCGCGCAGGGCAGCGTATCCGGGGGATACAACGTTTCGGTACCGGGAGGGCGGATTGTGTATGCATATGATGCGGATCAGGGGTATGGTCCTAATATGCCGGAACTCTACGGCGATATTTTAACGCTTTCTGCAGCGAAATACGAATATAAAGCGCCGCAGGGCATTGTGGCGTCCGGGAAATACGGCGAAGCAATTTCATGGGTTTTAAAAGAAGGAGGCACGCTGCAGATAACCGGGACCGGGATGATGCCGGATGCCGACGCGCAAGAGGAGGAGTTCTGGGAAACGGTTCCCTGGGACGCATACCGCGCCGATATCAAAAGAGTGGAAATTGGCGAAGGGATTACGGGGATTGGCATGGCGGCTTTCTTTAACTGCCCGAATTTAGAAGCGGCTGTTTTGCCGGACAGCCTGGAACAAATCGGAGCAGCGGCATTTGCAGGATGCGGGCAGCTAAAGAATATAACGTTTGGTCCGCGGCTGGCCTATATTGTAGACATGGCGTTTGAACTGTGCACAGGCCTTACGGAGATCAAAATTCCGGAAAGCGTGGCATATATAGGGAGACGGGCTTTTCGGATGTGCGAGGGCTTAAAAGACGTATGGTTTGACGGAGGGCTTCCGGAACAGTTTGACAATACCGCTTTTGCAGAAAATACGCTGACGTTCCATATTTCCAACGCCTATAAAGAAGAATGGAAAGATCTGATGGACGCGGATCTTGGCGGCGCAAAAATTACCTGGTCGTTTTTCTGCATTTCCCATACCTGGGAAACAGAGTACCGTGTGGACCGTGAGGCGGACTGTACGGCGGCGGGAAGCGAATCGATCCATTGCGTATTTTGCGACGCAGTGAAAGACGCTCGTGAAATTCCAAAGAAGGATCATACCTGGGAGACGGAATACCGCGTGGATCAGGAGGCGGGCTGCACGGCGGCGGGAAGCGAATCGCTTCATTGCGCTGCATGCGGTACGGTTAAGGAAACGCGTGAAATTCCGCCAAAAGGCCACAGCATAACAAAGACGCATGCGGTAACGGCGACATGCGCAACGCCGGGCAATATCGAATATTATACCTGCGGAACATGCCATAAGCTGTTTCGCGACGCCGGGGGCGCATCCGAACTTACGGCGGCGGATACGGTTGTCTACGCGGAGCACCGTTATGAAACCGTTTTTATACAGGCAACGCCTTCCCAGGACGGCAGCATTGCAAAAAAATGCGCATCCTGCGGCAGTATTTTGGAACAACAGATTATTTATTCCCCGAAGGCGGCTACGCTTGCGGCGGATGCTTACACGTATACCGGAAAAGAAATAAGGCCGGCCGTTACCGTGACGGACAGCAGCGGAAATCCGGTTGCGCCAGGCAGTTATACCGTATCTTACAGCAATAACAAAGAGGTTGGGACGGCTGCCATAAGCGTCACTTTTTCAGGGAATTACAGCGGGACGCTGACCAAAACGTTTGTGATTAACCCCAAAGGGACGTCCATTTCCAAACTGAAATCCAAAGCCAAAGGTATGACTATACAGTGGAAAAAGCAGGCTTCACAGACTTCCGGATACCAGATCCAGTATGCGTTAAAACGGAATTTTAAGGGCGCGAAAACCATTAAAATCGGAAACAGCAAAACAAAAACCAAAACGATTTCTAAACTGAAATCCAAAACCAAGTACTATGTCCGGATCCGTACGTTTAAAAAAGTAAAAGGGACGTTATACTTTTCGGGCTGGTCAAAAGATAAGAATATCAAAACCAAATAGTCTTGCGGACATCCCTATTATATGTTAAAGTATATCCATGCGCCTGCCGTCAAAGCAGGCGCAGGAAATTTATCAGTGTGAAATGATGCGCTTGAAGGCGTTTTGGCACAAAGCGTTTTTGGAACGCGCAGTAATACAAATAGGGAGGAAGCGCAATGAGCAAAATAAGGACAAGGTTTGCCCCAAGCCCTACCGGGCGGATGCATGTCGGAAATTTGAGAACCGCATTGTATGCGTATCTGATTGCAAAGCATGCAGGCGGCGATTTTATTTTGAGGATAGAGGATACCGATCAGGAACGTTATGTAGAAGGCGCGTTAGATATTATTTACCGTACCTTACAAAACGCCGGGCTTATACACGACGAAGGGCCGGATAAAGACGGCGGCGCAGGGCCGTATGTGCAGAGCGAGCGCCAGGCAAAGGGCATTTATCTTGCATATGCAAAACAGTTAATTGAAAAAGGGGAAGCGTATTACTGTTTCTGCGATAAGGAGCGTTTAGAAAGCTTAAAGCAGACCGTGGCGGGCAAAGAGATTATTCTTTACGATAAACACTGCCTGAATTTAACGCAGCCGGAGATCCAAGAAAAACTTTCGTCCGGCGTTCCGTATGTCATCCGCCAGAACAATCCGCGCACAGGCACGACGACGTTCCAGGATGAGATTTACGGCGATATTACGGTAGAAAATGCAGAACTTGACGATATGATCCTGATCAAATCCGACGGTTATCCGACGTATAATTTCGCCAATGTCGTAGACGATCATCTGATGGGTATTACCCACATTGTAAGGGGGAACGAATACCTTTCTTCTTCGCCCAAATACAACCGTCTTTACGAAGCGTTTGGCTGGGAAGTCCCGGTATATGTACACTGCCCGCTGATTACCAACGAGGAGCGCCAGAAGCTAAGCAAGCGCAGCGGGCACTCTTCCTATGAAGATTTGATCGAACAGGGATTTTTGTCGGAGGCTGTGATTAACTTTGTGGCTCTTTTGGGATGGAGCCCTTCCGAAAACCGTGAGATATTTAGCTTACAGGAACTGACGGAAGCGTTTGATTACCATCATATGAGCAAATCTCCGGCGGTTTTTGACGTTACCAAACTGAAGTGGATGAACGGAGAATATTTAAAGGCAATGGATTTTGGGCGTTTTTACGAAATGGCGGAGCCTTATCTCAAAAAGACCATAACAAAGGATTACGACTTAAGGAAAATCGCGAAGCTGGTGCAGACACGGATTGAAATTTTTCCGGATATTGCGGAGCACATTGACTTCTTCGAAGAACTGCCCGAATATGATACGGCGATGTATACCCATAAGAAGATGAAGACCAATGAAGAAACGTCCCTCGCCGTACTTTCAGAAATCCTTCCGCTGTTGGAAGCGCAGGAGGATTATGGCAACGACGCTTTGTATACGGCGATATCGTCCTTTGTCAAGGAAAAGGGCTATAAAAACGGTTACGTGCTCTGGCCCTTGCGCACCGCAGTTTCCGGCAAACAGATGACGCCGGGCGGAGCGACCGAAATTATGGAGATCCTCGGCAAAGAAGAATCATTAAAAAGGATCCGCGCCGGGATTGAAAAACTATCTTAACTCTAAGGAATTTCTATGGAACAGAATCTGAATGACGCCCAGATGCAGGCGGTTCTGCATCTGGACGGTCCTATGTTAGCGCTTGCCGGGCCTGGCTCCGGCAAGACGACCGTAATTACCCAAAGAATCGAACACTTAATCAAAAGCGCCGGGACGGATCCGTCGCATATCCTGGTCATTACGTTTACCAAGGCGGCGGCAGGAGAAATGAAGGAACGTTTTTTAAAACGGATGCCGCAGCAGGGGAAGCGCGTTACATTCGGCACATTCCACGCGGTTTTTTTCCTGATCTTAAAATGCGCTTATGGGTATAACGCTTCTAATATTATCCGGGAAGAGGAACGGATGCAGTTTATGCGCGGAACGATTCATTCGATGGGAATGGAATGCGACGATGAAAACGAACTGGCGCAAAACCTGCTGTCAGAAATCGGATTTTTGAAAAACGGCAGGATTTCACTATCGAATTACTATCCTTTAAACTGTGCAAAAGAGATATTTTGCACGGTATGGGAAGAATACCAAAATTTTTTGCGCCGCCATCGCAAAATTGATTTCGACGATATGTTAGTTTATACGTACGAGCTGTTCCGGGAACGAAAAGATATTCTGGCCGCATGGCAGGAAAAATACCGTTATATCCTGATTGATGAATTTCAGGATATCAACCGGATTCAGTACGATATCGTGCGCATGCTTGCGGGGACGAAGAAAAACCTCTTTATAGTTGGAGACGACGATCAGTCCATTTACCGTTTTCGGGGCGCAAAACCGGAGATTATGCTTCATATGCCAAAAGATTACCCGGACGTAAAAATTGTGTCCCTTCCTTATAACTACCGCTGCCCGCAGGATGTGGTGCAGATGGCCTCCAAAATTATAAGCTGCAACAAAGAGCGCTTTCCCAAAGAGATCCAGGCCGCAAAAAAAGATACGGGTTCTATTACAATGGAAGTATGCAAGACGCAGCGGGAGGAGAATTTGACGGTTATCGGGCGCATCCGCGCAGGAACTGTCCCGCTGTCACAGACAGCGGTTTTGTTCCGTACCAATACGCAGGCCAGGATTCTGATGGAACAGCTTATGGAATATAATATTCCGTTTATCGCAAAAGACCGGGTTCCCGACATATACAGCCACTGGATAGCAAAGGATCTGTTTGCCTACATGCGGCTTGCGCAGGGAAGCCGCAGACGGCAGGACTTTCTGAATATCATGAACCGCCCAAAGCGTTATATAAGCCGGGAAAGCCTGGAGCAGGAAACGGTATCCTTTGAAGCATGGCAGGCGTTTTATGCAGAGCAGCCCTGGGTGGAAGAACGCATTTTGCGGCTGCGCGGGGATTTGGAGGTAATCCGCGCTATGCGGCCGTTTGCGGCGGTGAATTATATCCGAAAGGCAGTGGGGTATGACGGTTTTTTGGCAGAATACGCCGGATTCCGCGGCATTAACCAGGATAATCTGCTGGAGACGGCGGACGCTTTGCAGGAGGGCAGCAGCCAGTTTTCTTCTTTTGAAGAGTGGTTTTCTTATATTGAAGAATACCAAAAGAAGCTTGTATTACTGTACCGGCGGCAGCAGGAACAAAAGGAGGCGGTGACGCTTGCAACCTTTCACAGCGCAAAAGGTCTGGAATTTGATACGGTACATATTATTGACGCCAATGAAGGCGTTACGCCTTACAAGAAGGCGGTTCTGCCTGCGGAAATGGAAGAAGAGCGCCGGATGTTTTACGTGGGGGTTACGCGCGCAAAGAAAAAGCTGCATTTGTATGCGGTAAAAAAGATAAACAACCATGATGCGGAAGTGTCGAGGTTTTTGATAGAAGCGGGGTTTGATACGGTTTGAAAAGAGGCATAGCTTATTTGCTATGCCTCTTCAAATTCCGCTTCATCAAGCAGTTCGTCAAACCGTTCTTCGACGGCTTCAAGTTCTTCGTCGCTTTGAATGTTTTCCATGGAGGGGTTTCCGTCCTCGTCTTCAAAATAGCGGAAGATATAAATTTCACCCTCTTCGTTTTCTTCACCGTTTTCATCCAATGGCATCAGCGCGATATAATCCTGATCTCCAATATCGAAAATTGTAATGATTTCACATTCGGCCTGCGTACCGTCGTCGAGTTCAAGCGTAACCAGAATATCCTCTTCATCGGGTAACGTAAAATTGTCCTGATTGTCCATAATAATCTCCTTTCCATAGCGGATATGTATTTGTTAAAAGAACTTGCGGGAACTCTTAACAACAATACCTGCGCATATTATATAATAGTTTACACAATAATTCAATAAGTTAAGAAAAAAGATATACAAATTGGTGGAACAAATGCTATAATAAAAAAGTACTTGCATAGCTTAAGATGAAAAGGTGAGAAAATATATGGAATATAACGTGAAAAAAGGAGATTTTTCCAATATAGGGGCTACAAAAGGAAAAACATGGACGGAGTTTTGCCTAGTATGCAGAAAAGAAGCGGACTGCAAAATACTGCTTTACAAAAGGGACGGCAAAGACAAGCCGGAAGAAATCGCAGTTCCTGCAGAGTTTTCCAAAGGAAATCTCCGCGCGGTCCGTATTGATAAATTAGATCTGTCCGAATATGATTATAATTTTTGTATAGACGGCGAAATAGTATGCGATCCTTATGCAAAGCGGATTACCGGACGGGAAATATGGGCAGACTTAAACCGGAAAGAGAGCGCTTTGACGGATTTACGCTGCCGCCTGGGGGCGGAGCCTTTTTCGTGGAGAGGGGACTGCGAAGTGGAAATTCCAAGGAAAGACATGGTGCTTTATAAACTTCACGTCCGCGGATTTACCAAAGGCATGCCGGAAGGGACCCCGGATCGGGGGACGTTTCGGGGTCTTGAAAAAAAACTTCCCTATTTAAAATCGCTTGGTATTACATCCATAGAACTGATGCCCGTATATGAGTTTGAGGAACTGATGCCTGTGAATCCTGCGGGCAGGCCGGAGGAGTTTCGCTCCCGCAAAAAAACAAAGGCAGTTATGAGAGGCATGCAGAAAACGCAGTATAAACTGAATTATTGGGGATACGGCAAAGGAATGTATTTTGCGCCGAAAGCATCGTATGCGGCCGGAGACGACCCGGAAACAGAACTGAAATCCTGTATTTTAGGGATGCACAAAAGAGGTATGGAATGTATCCTGGAGATGGATTTTCCGGATACTGTATCCGGAGAAATGATTCGGCTGGTACTGCGTTACTGGGTGAAGGAATATCATGTGGACGGTTTTCATCTGCAGGGAAACGGGATACCGATGGGGCTTTTGCTGGAAGATCCCTTTCTTGGCAGGACGAAATTGTTTTACAGGGAGATTTATGAGCATGAAATTCCAATAGAAGAGGCGCTCTATCCCCGTGCGTTTGTGGACAAAGATGAATTTCTGTATCCCTGCCGCAAGCTGGCCGGCGGTTTGGACGGCAATATCTGGGAGCTTGCGGATCAGATGAAAAAACAGGATATCCGGCTTGGTTATATCAATTATATTGCGGACAATAACGGGTATACCCTGGCGGACTTATTTACCTATGAGCGCAAACACAATGAAGCAAACGGAGAACATAATACGGACGGGCCGGAGTGGAGCTTTAGCATTAACTGCGGCACGGAAGGCGAATCAAACAGCCGCAATATACAAAAAATCCGCTGCCGCCGCATGAGAAACGCGGTCGCCATGCTGTTTTTATCCCAGGGAACGCCCATGCTTATGGCGGGGGATGAAGACTGCAACACACAGAAAGGCAACAATAATACATACTGCCAGGACAATCCGGTAGGCTGGAAGGACTGGAGCCGTTCCCGCGCGGCGAAGGAATTTACGAAGTATGTAAAACAGATGATTGCATTCCGGAAGGCGCATGCTATTTTGCGTATGGAGCAGCCCATGAAGCTTGCGGACGCCAAAGGGCACGGATATCCGGATTTGTCATATCATGAAGAGAGCGCATGGATTTCGCCCCGTTACCGGAACCGGAAAGCGATAGGCATCATGTACTGCGGTAAGTATGCGGGGGAAGAAGAGGATATTTATATCGGATTTAATTTTTCCGACTTTCCCAAAAAGCTTGCGCTTCCATGCCAGAAAGGAAAGCGCGCGTGGTATCTGGCAATGGATACGACGGCAAGGTATGCGTTTTTGCCGGAACAGGAAGAGTTAAAAGAGACATGGTATTTGCTGGATGCACAAAGCGTTTGCATTATTATTGGAAAACAGAAAGCAGGGAAAATATGAAAGCGTGGCAGCATTTAAAGACAATATTGCATCATAAGAAACTGGTGCGGGAGGGCTGTTTTAAAGCGGGCCTTTACCGGCAGGGGATTATGCATGACTGGTCGAAATATACGCCGGTGGAGTTTCTGGTGGGATGCAGGTATTACCAGGGGAACAAAAGTCCCAATAACGCAGAACGGGAACAGAAAGGCTACTCGGCCGCCTGGCTGCATCACAAAGGCAGAAACAAGCATCATATGGAATACTGGATCGATTATTCCGCCAAAGACGACCGTATGGCCGGGATGCGCATGCCAGTCCGGTATGTGGTGGAGATGTTTATTGACCGGGTCTGCGCTTCCAAAAATTACCAAAAGGATAAGTATACGGATGAAAGCCCGCTGGCTTATTACGAAAAAGGCAAAAATCACTATATGCTGCACCCGGAAACAAAGCGGCTTTTGGAAAAGCTTTTGCATATGCTGGCGGAGGAAGGCGAAGAGCGGGTATATGCGTATATCCGAAGTGACGTTTTGAAAAAGAAAAAGCGTTTTCCTGCGCGCAGATCAATCAGAAAGAAGGTTTAAATCATGTTACAGGATAAAAAAATACTATACAGTGGAATGCAGGCGACAGGAACCCTTACGCTGGGGAACTACCTTGGGGCTTTGAAAAACTGGGTGACGCTGAACGAGCAGTATGAATGCATTTACGGCGTAATGGATCTGCACTCTTTGACGCTTCGGCAGGAACCGGCTCAGTTTCGTAAAAATGCAAGATCCCTGTATGCGCTGTATGTGGCGGCGGGTCTGGATCCGGAAAAGAACTGTATTTATTTTCAGTCCCATGTGTCCGGCCACGCGGAACTTAGCTGGATTTTAAGCTGTTTTACGTATATGGGCGAATTAAACCGTATGACGCAGTTTAAGGATAAGGCCGCAAAACACGCGGACAATATCAATGCCGGGCTTTATACGTATCCGGTATTAATGGCGGCGGATATACTTTTGTATCAGTCCGACGTGGTTCCGGTCGGCGTGGATCAAAAGCAGCATCTTGAAATT
>OFFG01000059.1_pt1 | contig 104542 bp, 100 predicted proteins | sample 1521331 | NCBI WGS metagenome assembly OFFG01 (sample SAMEA3504129, study PRJEB24116) | mouse gut metagenome | biome: mouse gut; feature: mouse-associated habitat; material: faeces | place: Denmark | collected 2011 | reverse complement strand
GTATACAACCGCTGATAAAAAATAAAAAAACTTACACATTTAACTTGACAAACCCAGGAAAGGAACCGGGCACTTTTTCAGGTTGTTATCTTCTTCATGGAGAACATCATCAATTCCATTTCTAATTCGACTTAACTTCCTTCCACAGCTCATTGTAGAGGGCGTCTCCGTCTTCACCCAGATATACGAATGTTTCCAGGTTATTGTATTTGGACAGGTCGGGGAAGGCGATCTCGGAGTTGCGGATTTCTTCATCTTCGATCAGCTCTCTTGCGGCATCGTTGGGCGTAGAGTAGGTGATGTACTCGAAATTCTTGACAGCGATATCGCCGCGGCACATAAAGTCGATAAATTTCTCGGCATTTTCCTTGTTGGGGGCATCTTTCAAAATGACCCAGGAATCGATCCACACATTGGTGCCTTCCTCGGGGATAACGTACTCCAGATCAGGATTTTCGCGCTGGGTATAGATGGCCTCACCGGAATAGATCACGCCGATCGCGGCTTCGTTTCCGATCATCTTGTCGCGCACCTGGTCGATCACGTAGGCCTGTACCAACGGTTTTTGTTCGATCAGGGAATTTTTTGCCGTCTCCAGTTCCTGCGGATCGGTGGTATTCATGGAAAAGCCGTTTAATTTCTCAGCCACCATGAAAGCATCCCGCACGGAATCCTGCATCAGGATGTTGTCGGCATATTTTTCATCCCACAGCTGCGCCCAGCTTGTGATCGGTTCCTCCACCATGGTCTTGTTGTAGAGGATGCCCACCGTACCCCAGCAGTAGGGCACTGCATATTTATTTTCCGGATCGAATCCTTTGGACTGCTCATAATATTGTGCGCCGATGTTCTTTTTCGCATTGGGAATGTTGTCAAAGTTGATTTCGGCCAGCATATCATTGGCGATCATCTTGCTGATCATATAGTCGGAGGGGCATACCACATCATAGGAAGACGCGCCGGACTCCACCTTCGGATACATGATCTCGTTGGTTTCGAATTCGTCGTAGACAACTTCGATCCCGGTCTCTTCCTCAAACATTTCGATAGTCTCCGGGTCGATATATTCTCCCCAGTTATAGACGATCACCTGGCCGCTTTTTCCGCCGCCGGAGGAACCGCAACCAGCCATTCCGGCTGCTGCCAGCAGCATGATACCGCCAAGCAGCGCTTTGTTTCTGGTTCTCACATTTCTATGTCTCATGTCTTTTATTCTCCTTTTACATTGTGTTGTTTGGTGTTGCTATGGTTAACGATATTAGAAATTTCGTTTATTATACTTGTTATGTCGTTAACGATAGCAGAAGTAAATGATGATCAGAACCGCACGGCCTGTTTTTTATCTGTCCCGGGGGACTGTTTGTCCGGCGCTGCATTTACAAGCAGCAGCAGTACCAGCACAGACAGGAAGATGATCGTAGACAGCGCATACATCTCCGGCTTGATCCCTTTTCGCACTTCCGTATAGATCTTGGTAGACAGGGTGTCCACGCCGGCTCCTTTCGTAAAGTGGGTGATGATAAAGTCATCCAGCGACATGGTAAAGGCCATCAGGAAGCCGGACAGGATACCGGGCAGAAGATCCGGGAATACCACCCTGCGAAAAGCGTTAAACGGGGAAGCCCCCAGATCCAGCGCTGCCTCATAGATACTGGGATTGAGCTGCTTCATGCGCGGCATCACACTGAGGATCACGTAAGGAATGTTGAAAGTGATATGCGCAAGCAGGATCGTCCCAAACCCGAACCGTAAGCCGAAGCTGATAAAAAGCAGCATCAGGGAGATACCCGTCACGATATCCGCATTCAGCATCGGAATATTGGTGATACCCATCATAACAGTGCGTGTCCGTTTCTTCATATGATTCATGGCGATACAGGCGACGGTGCCGATCACCGTGGCGATCACGGAGGAGAGCAGTGCGATCAGCAGCGTGTTCCCCAGCGCTTTTAAAATATCATCATTGTGTATCAGCCGGGCATACCATTTGAAGGTAAAGCCGCCCCATTTGGCCCTGGTCTTACTGGCGTTAAAGGACAGCACCATCAGCGTGGCGATGGGAGCGTACAGGAAGAGGAAGATCAGGGCGATATATATTTTTTTTGCAGTATTTTTCATAACATCGATCCCTCCCCGTCTTTGTCAAATACGGCGGATGCGATCATATTTAAGATAATGAAGAGCATCAGCACGATGGAAAGGCCGCTGCCCAGATGCCAGTTGGAGGCCTGTGTAAATTCCTGGTCGATGACGTTGCCGATCAGCAGGATTTTACTGCCGCCCAGCAGGGAACTGATGACGAAGGTAGTCAGCGCCGGAACAAAGACCATGGAAATACCGCTGATGATACCGGGCACGGAGAGGGGCAGTATAATACGGAAAAAAGTATGTACGTTGTCTGCGCCCAGATCCCTGGCGGCGTTGATCACATTCTCGTCGATCTTGGACAGTGCGTTGTATAAAGGCAGTACCATAAAGGGCAGGAAGTTATAGACCATGCCCAGGATAATGGCGTAAGGCGTATTGATGATATTGATATTCGGCAGGTGAAGGAAGGTGAGGATATTGTTGATCACCCCGTTTTTTTCCAGTAAGGTCTGCCAGGCAAGGGTGCGCAGCAGAAAGTTCATCCACATCGGCAGTATGAATATCAATATGATAAAACTGTGCTGGCTCACTTTCATATTTGCCAGGATCATGGCCAGCGGGTAGGCCAGCAGGAAACAGAGCAGCGTGCTGATCAAAGACAGCAGGATGGAAAGGCGCAGTGCCTTGGCATGTTCCGCCGTCGCGATGGCCGTGATGTTTTCCAGCGTGAAGGCGCCGGTCTTATCCGTCAGTCCGTAGTAGAAGATCATGCAGAGCGGAATGATGATAAAGACCACCGACCAGAGTGTGTAGGGCGCAGAGAGCCATTTGTTCTTAGATGTCAATTATCACCGCCTCCTCGTCTTCAGATTCCGGTTTGTTCATGATCTGGATGTTGTAGGGATCGACCCGGATGCCGACCTTTTCCCCTACCGGGTGCAGTGCCGTGGAATGTACCAGCCACTCAAAGCCGCCCGCCATGACTTCCATTTCATAGTGCACGCCCTTGAAGATCAGATGGGTCACCTCGCCTGTCAGCGTACCCTGTGCGGGAGCGACAAGCTCCACATCTTCCGGCCGGATCACCACATCCACCGGCTTGTTATGTCCGAATCCCGTATCCACGCAGGCGAAACGGGTGCCGAGAATGCTGACCAGCTTATCCTCGATCATGGTCGCGGGAATGATATTGCTGTCTCCGATAAAGTCCGCCACGAAGGCATTCTCCGGCTCATTGTAGATGGATTCCGGGGAACCGATCTGCTGGATGTAGCCCTGGTTCATGACGACGATGGTGTCGGACATGGTCAGCGCTTCTTCCTGATCGTGGGTGACATAGACGAAGGTGATGCCCAGCTCGTTTTTCATGCGGATCAGTTCGTACTGCATTTCCTGGCGCAGTTTCAGGTCAAGCGCGCCCAGAGGCTCGTCCAGAAGCAGGACGCGTGGTTCATTGACAATGGCGCGGGCGATGGCGATTCGCTGTTGCTGGCCGCCGCTTAAGGAATCCGGCATCCGGTTCTCGTAGCCCTCCAGATTGACCAGTTTCAGGGCGTAACGTATCTTATCTGCTATGTAGTCTTTGGACTTCTTCCTGATCTTTAAGCCGAAAGCTATGTTCTCGGCGATGTTCATATGGGTAAAAAGGGCGTACTTCTGAAATACGGTGTTTAGAGGCCGCAGGTTCGGCGGAAGTTTCGTAATGTCTCGTCCGTCGAAAATGACACTGCCGGTGTCCGGGGTGGCGAACCCGCCCAGAATGCGCAGGGTAGTGGTCTTGCCGCAGCCGCTGGGCCCAAGCAGGGTGACGAATTCATTCTCGTGGATGGTCAGATTCAGTTCGTCTAAGACCATCTGTCCGTCAAAGGATTTGGAAATGCTGTTTAAGTGGATCAATTCTTTGGACATGGACGAATCCTCCGTATTTTCTGTTTCGTATTTTGTATTCTCTACTCTATTCGCTGTTCTCCGATTGGTGCTTTTGCTGCGTGTTCCGGCAGCGTTTCCTGACTTATCTGTGCAGGTCGGGAATCAGTGAGCGGACCGGATCGAACGGCTCTAAAAATTCGGTGGCGTGCTGATCCAGAGGAAGACGGCGCCGCTCCTGCCGCCGGCTTTGATGTAGTGCTCCGAGTTGGCCGTGTAGTAAAAGGCTTCCCCCTTCTTCGCCTTCATGCTGCGGTTCCCGATGACGATGGTGATCGTGCCGGACAGCACATAGCCGAATTCCTCCCCTTCGTGGGGTTGGTCGGGATAGGTGGAACCGCCGGGATCCAACGTCACGCGGATGGGTTCCATCATGTTCTTCTGTGCGTTGGGAATGATCCATTCCACCTTGTTGTGAAGTTCCGTGTCGGTCTTTTCGAAGAAGTCCTCGTTGTGGAAGACGATCTGCTCATCGTCGTCGTCGCTGAAGAAATTTTTCAGGTTTGTGCCGAGGCACTGTAAAATATCGACCAGGGTGGCGATGGAAGGAGAGGTCAGGTCGTTTTCCAGCTGGCTGATAAAGCCCTTGGACAGTTCGCAGCGGTCCGCCAGTTCCTCCTGAGTCAGTCCCTTCTGGTTTCGCAGTTCTCTGATCTTATTGCCGATCTCCATTCGGCCGGAATTGTTATCCATAATGATATCTTTCTCTTTTCTGTCTCTTTCTGTGTATGCCTGCCACTTTGCGGATTGTGCAGAGGACAGGGTTTCCAGGCTGCAGCGTCTGCCGGCCAGCGGCCTTTTGCTCAGTCATAATAAACTCAAAGTTTACTAAAACTAAACAGACGCTGAATCTCATTATACAAAAAAGAAGTGCCATGTCAATGGGTTTTCAAAAATAAAATCATTTTTTGTGAAAATGATTAACATAGCCTGAGATTTGTGATAAAATTTAGTAGCATGAAAACTTCTCAGGCAGAACTTTAAGGACTACTGGTATGAGTCACGCTGATTACCGTGGGTCATACTACGCATGTGCCTCGGAATTCAGGCAGGAAGTGTAAGAGAACGATACTCAAAGAAAGGCATGGTTTGAATATGAGTCAGGAGAAATATGTGGCATACGTTTCCACTTACACCGTGGGTAAGGTGGAGAAATACGGCATTAAGATTTATGATGTGGATATGGAAAGGGGGAGGCTGACAGAGAAAAATCAGGTCAGGATCACCAATTCTTCCTATATCACCATTTCCCACAACAAGAAATTTCTGTATTCCATTACCGATTTTGGTGTAGAGGCATACAGGATCCTGCCCAGCGGTGATCTGGAAGTTCTGAATGCCAGCAGCATTAATGGAATGCGTGGCTGCTATCTGTCTACGGATTATGAGGATAGATTCCTGTTTGTGGGAGGGTATCATGACGGGAAGATCACTGTGCTCAGACTGAGGGAGGACGGCGGCGTCGGAGATATTACGGATGAGATCTATCACAAGGGCCTTGGCAGCATAGCAGAGCGGAATTTCAGACCTCATGTCAACTGTGTGAAGATGACAAGAGATAATCATTACCTGTGTGCGGCTGATTTAGGGCTGGATCATGTTAATGTATATCGTCTTGACCATAAGAATGGTAAGCTGCGTCCTATCGATATGGTGAGAAGTGAGCAGGAGTCGGCTCCGCGCCATCTGAAGTTTTCCAAGGACGGCCGGTATATGTATATCGTGCATGAGCTGAAGAACTATATTGAAGTTTATACGTATGAAGAGGTGGATGGCAATCCTGAGTTTGAGAAGATTCAGACGATTTCCACGCTGAATGATTATCATGCCGGAGGTTCTGCCGCCAGTGCGTTGAATATTTCGGAAGATTTTCAGTATCTGGTAAGTTCCAACGCCGGGGATAACAGTACGATAGTTTATCGGATCGATCCGGAGACAGGAATGCTCTCGAAGCTTCTTTGTCTGCCGATCAGCGGCGATTATCCGAAGGATGCGAACCTTTTCCCGGACAACAGGCATCTGGTATCCCTGAATCATGAGTCGGATACGATGACTTTCTTTACGGTGGATCTGGAGAACGGACTGCTTATCATGAACGGCAGAGAGGTGCAGGTGAATCAGCCCAACTGCATTATTTTCCACAAAATTGAAGAAGGAACCGAATAGATGAGCTTCCTCCTGCATATACATTTACCAGTATAAGCAGGAGGATTTTTTATATGGATTTCTTACAGAATAATACATATGACCTGTATAAAGATATACAGCTCCGCACAGGAGGAGAAATCTATCTGGGCGTGGTAGGACCGGTGAGAACGGGAAAATCGACATTCATCAAGCGGTTTATGAATCTGCTGGTGCTGCCATTTATGGAGGATGAGAATGAGAAAGAGCGGGCCCAGGATGAGATGCCCCAGAGTGCGGGCGGCAGGACGGTCACCACGACAGAACCGAAATTTATTCCCAAGGAGGCGGCGCATATCAGGCTGGGCACGGATATTGATGTGGATATCCGGCTGATTGACTGTGTGGGCTATATGGTGGAAGGGGCCACCGGCCATATGGAAGAGGATGTGGAGCGTATGGTGAAGACGCCCTGGTCTGCGGAGGAAATTCCCTTTACGAGGGCGGCGGAGATCGGCACCCGCAAGGTGATCAAAGATCATTCCACGATTGGTATAGTGGTGACCTGCGACGGTTCTTTTGGCGACCTTGGGAGGGACAGTTTTCTGGAGGCTGAGGCGCGCACGATCACAGAACTGCAGGCGCTTGGGAAACCTTTCATCGTGCTGCTCAATTCCGCGAAGCCTTATGCGGAGGATACCAGGATGCTGGCAGATGAGATCAGCGAGAAGTATCAGGTGACCGTGATGCCGGTCAACTGTGAGCAGTTAAAGCGGGAGGATATCAACCATATCATGGAAAATATTCTCTATGAGTTTCCGCTTACGATGATCGAATTCTACATGCCCAAGTGGGTGGAAATGCTGCCTTATGACCACAAGATGAAACAGGATATCATCGCCCGGATCAAGAACCTGATGAGCAGCCTGAGCAATATCCGGGATATCACTTCGGGGAGCTTTATGCCGGAGAGTGAATATATCAAGAAGTGTAAGCTGGACGGCATCAATATGTCCGACGGCAGCGTGAAGATCCTGTTGGATGTGGACGATTCCTATTACTATGAGATGATCAGCGACCTGGTGGGAGAGACGGTTGGGAGCGAATATCAGATGCTTGCCATGTTAAAAGAGATGGCGAAGATGAAGCGGGAGTATGTGAAGGTGCTCCATGCGCTGGAATCGGTGCGCTATAAGGGATACGGCGTCGTGATGCCGGACCGCGAGGAGATCATGCTGGAGCGGCCGGAGCTGATCAGACAGGGCAATAAGTTCGGCGTGAAGATCAAGGCGGAGAGTCCCAGCATCCATATGATCAAGGCCAGCATCGAGACGGAGATATCCCCTATTGTGGGTACGGAAGAACAGGCCAGGGATCTGATCCAGTTTATCTCGGATACGGAGACCAGCGAAGAAGGCATCTGGGAGACGAATATCTTCGGCAAAACGGTAGAACAGCTGGTAAATGACGGTATCACGGGCAAAATCTCCATGATCAATGAGGAAAGCCAGGTGAAACTGCAGGAGACCATGCAGAAGATCGTGAATGACTGCAACGGCGGGATGGTGTGTATTATCATTTGATGAAGATTTTCCTGTGGGACGGTTGAAAGGCCGGAAGAGGGAAGGAATCGATCTGTTATGAGAGCGGGACAGGAGACTGTATCCTGCTCTTATTTTATGCGGATAAAAACAGATACAGTATTTACGGCGGCACGCAATAGTGTTAAAATATAAAACATCAGAACAGACAGGAAGCGCTTTGAAGGAGAAATGCTTTTGGATATCGGGACATTTCAGACATTACTGCAGATCGGTGAAAATGTAGCCATAGAATTTAAACGATGTGGAAGTGGAATAGAATCGGATACCTATGAAAGTGTCTGTTCTTTTTTGAACCGTTTTGGCGGAGATCTGTTTCTGGGTGTGTTGGATGATGGAACGGTGAGCGGAGTTCCAGCCGGTGCAGCACAGGATCTGGTGAAGAATTTTATCAGCGTGATCAGTAATCCGGCCTGTTTTACACCGACAGTCTATCTTGTGCCGGAACTGCTGGTGTACGAAGGCAGGACGGTGATTCATATCCATGTACCGCCTGGTGCAGAGGTTCACAGCTATAAGAAGATCGTTTACGATCGTATAGAGGATGCGGACGTAAAGCTGACGGGTACGGCGCAGATTGCCCAGCTGTACATTCGCAAACAGACTGTCTATACAGAGAAAAAGATTTATCCCTATGTTACAAAAGAGGATCTGCGGATGGATATGCTGCCGAAGATCAGGCAGATGGCTGTAAATCATGCAGGTGGGAAACATCCGTGGGAGAGTCTTTCTGATGACGATTTTTTTAAAAGTGCAGGTCTGTACGGAGTGGATCTGGTTACTGGTGAGAGAGGTTTTAATCTGGCGGCTGTTTTGCTGCTGGGGAAAGACGAAGTGATCTTAAATGCGTGTCCGGCTTACGAGACGGACGCTCTTGTCCGGAAAGTGAACGTAGACAGATATGATGACCGTGAAGTAATCAGGACTAATTTGATTGAGAGCTTTGATCTGCTTATGGAATTTGGCAGGAAGCATCTGCCGGACAAGTTTTTTCTGGAGGATACCGACAGGATAAGTCTGCGTAATATCCTTGTCAGGGAGATGGCGGGCAATACTTTGATGCATCGGGAATTTACAAGCAGCTACGCTGCCAAATTTGTGATCAGGCAGGATCAGATGTATGTGGAGAATGGAAATCGTGCGGCAAGGGAAGGGATTATCACGCCGGACAATCTGGAGCCAAACCCGAAGAATCCGATCATCGCTTCTTTTTTCAGGACAATCGGAAGAGCAGACCGTTTGGGATCTGGTGTCAGAAATCTGTTTAAGTACAGCAAATATTATTCCGGACAGGAACCTGAGTTTTGTGAAGGAGATGTATTTCGTATCATTGTGCCGTTAAATGATGATTATTCTTTTGATTATGTTACAGATGCGGCAAATATAATGAAAGAAGAGACCCAAGTTAAGACCCAAGTTAAGACCCAAGTTAAGACCCAAGTTAAGACCCAAGTTAAGAGCCAAGTTACTGTTCGTGAGAAAATATTATTTTATTGTGAAGAACCGAGGAAAAAATCTGAGATCGCAGAATACTGCGGTTTTAAAGGAATGAAAAATTTTACCAGAAATTACTTAAAGCCGCTGCTGGAAGCGGGAGAGATCACAATGACGCTTCCGGACAAACCGAACAGCCGGAATCAGAAATATGTCGTTACGCACAAAACACCAGCAAAGATTTCACACCAAAGTGAATGAAAAATAAATAACATGCAAAGAAAGGCGGTAAACAAATGAATCCAGTATACGAAAAATTATTAAAATGCTATGAGTGCTACAAGGCAAAGATTGACTTTGAACCCAGTGTGGCGGTAGTGCTGGGATCGGGGCTTGGCAATTTCGCAAAGACCGTGGATGTGAAGGCGGAGCTTCCCTACAGTGAGATCGAAGGGTTTCCGGTATCTACGGTGCCGGGACATGCGGGTAAGTTTATTTTCGGGTATATCAACGAGGTGCCCGTGGTGCTGATGCAGGGGCGTGTCCACTACTATGAGGGATATCCGATCACGGATGTGGTGCTGCCTACCCGTCTGATGAAGATGATGGGGGCGAAGGTATTGTTCCTGACCAATGCTTCCGGCGGTATCAACCCTGCTTTCCATGCGGGCAGTCTGATGCTGCTGAAAGATCATGTCTCCATCTTCGCACCGAATCCGTTGATTGGAGCCAATATCGAGGAGCTGGGAACGAGATTCCCGGATATGTCCCACGTCTACGACGAGGAACTGCAGGAGATCATCAGAAGCACGGCAAAAGAAAACGATATCGAGTTGTTTGAGGGGATCTATGCCCAGCTGACGGGGCCTTCTTTCGAGTCTCCGGCGGAGATCCAGCTGCTGCATAAGCTGGGCGTGAGCGCAGTGGGCATGAGCACGGTCGTGGAGGCGATCGCTGCCAACCATATGGGCATGAAGATCTGTGGCGTATCCTGTGTTAGCAATCTGGCGGCGGGCATGAACAGTGCACCTTTGACGCATGAGGAAGTACAGGAGGCGGCCAACGCGGTGGCACCGAAGTTTGAGAAGCTGCTGGTGGAGTCGATCACGAAGTTTCGGGAACTGATTTAATTTGAGATCCTGCGGCATGTGTACATGGAAGCAGAATGGAGTATGTGGTGACAATGATGCATAAGGAGAGTATTCAGGCGTCTTTGTACAAAGAACCGGTGTATACAGTTATGCAGAATGGAGGAAAAGACAGATGAATTACAGATTTTATAATGCGCGTATCCTGACAATGGAGACGGACAGGCTGATCACAGGCGAATTATGGGTGCAGGACGGAAAGATTCTGTATGTCGGTGACGGCAGCGATACGGACGGTGTCTGTGCCGGCGGCCAGGGTGCAGAGGATGGTCAGAGCAGATGGGACAGGGAGATTGACTGCGAAGGTAATCTGCTGATGCCCGGTTTCAAGAATGCCCATACCCATTCCGGTATGACGCTTCTGCGTTCTTATGCGGACGACCTGCCGCTGCAGGACTGGCTGTTCAAGCAGGTCTTTCCCATAGAGGATAAGATGGACGGGGAGATGATCTATCACCTGACGAAGCTGGCGGTATTGGAGTATCTGACCAGCGGTATCACATCCATCTTTGATATGTATCTGACGCCGGAGACGACGGCAAAGGCCTGCGTGGATATGGGAATGCGCTGCGTACAGGTCAGCGGAACGAGCGGGCAGACGGATTTTGAGCCGTCCCTGGAACTGTTGGAGCAGCGCTATCAGGCGTTGAACCATGACGATCCGCTGCTCAGTTATTTTATCGGATTTCATGCGGAGTATACCTGTTCCAGAGAGCTGATGGAACGGGTGGCACAGATCGCACATAAGTATAAGGCTCCGGTATACACTCATCTGGCGGAGACGAAGGCGGAGGTGGAAGGCTGCCGGGAACGCCACAGTATGTCTCCGGCAAAACTGCTTGACACGATCGGCATGTTCGATTACGGCGGCGGCGGTTATCACTGTGTCTGGATGGACGAAGAGGATATGGAGATCTTCCGCAGACGCGGGCTCAGTGTGGTGACCAACCCGGGCTCCAACACCAAACTCGCCAGCGGCATCGCGCCGATCTCTGCTTATCTGAAAAAGGGGATCAACGTAGCCATCGGTACGGACGGGCCGGCCAGCAACAACTGCCTTGATATGTTCCGGGAGATGTTTCTGGTGACGGGGCTTGCCAAGCTGCGGGAGGAGGACGCCTCTGCCGTAGATGCCTGGGAAGTGCTCAAGATGGCCACGGTGAACGGCGCCAAAGCGATGTATCTGCCGGATACCGATGTGCTGGCACCGGGCAAGGCGGCGGATATCATCATGATCGACCTGCATCAGCCCAACATGCAGCCCATCAACAATATCCCCAAGAATCTGGTCTACAGCGGCAGCAAGCAGAACGTGAAGATGACCATGATCCAGGGACGGATCCTGTATGAGAACGGCATTTTCACGGATGCCTATGATGTGGAGGAAATCTATAGAAAGGCAAACGAGATCATAGACAGTCTGCGATAGTATCACAGAGTTGTGACAGCAGGCGAAGCCGGTGCATTCAGCACAGGTTCCGCCTGACAGGTTGCCTTTGAAATCAGGAAGTGCATATGGATGGTTTAGTGTTGGCGGGTATGATCCTGTTTTTGATCGTGCTCATCATGGGAAAGGAATATATCAACAGCAGGTCTTTTCACAGGCATAACCTGCAGAGGATCTTCGAAAGCTACGGTATGCCTTCCGAGCGGGTTTACAAGACGGGGGAGCTTGAGCATATCCAGCAATATTATCTCAGGCATCCCGGGAAGAACCAGCTGGACGATATCACATGGAACGATCTGAATATGGACAGCCTTTATCAGCAGATCAATGTCTCCTGCAGCGCTGCGGGGGACGAATATCTGTATTACAGGCTGCGGACGCCGCTTGACAGGCGGGAAGAGCTGGAGCAATGGGAGTCCAGGATCGGCTTTTTTATGGAGCATGAGGAAGCGCGGCGTCAGGTGCAGGGCCTGTTCTATCAACTGGGGAGAATGGGACGCTATTCGCTGCATGAGTATATCGAGAATCTGGATATTCTGGGCGAGCGGAAGAACGGTAAATATATTCTGTACAATGTGACTTTATTTTTGTGCATCGGGAGCATGTTTGCGTCGCCGCCGCTGGGAATCGGCGCGCTGCTTTTGGTGGTGTGCCACAACCTGATCGGCTATTTCAGGGAGTACAAACAGATCGAGCCGTATATCACCAGCTTCCGCTATATCAAGAGGATGCTGGATGCGGCGGAGAAGATGGGACACATGAAGATCACAGGGATTGCCGGGGAATCGGAGCGCCTGCTTGCCTGCCATGAGAAGATGAAGAGCTTTATCCGCAATGCCTATCTGTTGGTCTATGTGGAGAAGGGGAACGGCGATCCGCTCAGTCTTATTCTGGACTATGTGCGTATGGTTTTTTATCTGGATCTGATCCAGTTTAACAATGCGCTGCATGCGGTGCGGGGGCATCTGGAGGAGATCGACGAGATGGTGACGCTGCTGGGTAAGATTGAGACGGCAGTGGTGATCGGTTCCTACAGGAACAGTCTGCCGGAATACTGCCTGCCAACGCTTCGTTTTGAGGAGGATGCGGAACGGCGTATGGTGATCGAACAGCTCTACCATCCCTTACTGTCAGATCCGGTGAAGAATTCCATTGATACGCGAAAAGGGGTTCTGCTGACCGGTTCCAATGCCTCCGGTAAATCCACTTTTCTGCGTGCCGTGGCGTTAAGCGCCGTGCTGGCGCAGACTATTCTCACCTGTCCGGCGAGGCGCTATGAGGCGCCGGTGTTCCGGATCTATTCGTCCATGTCCTTAAAGGACGATCTGATCAGCGGACAGAGTTATTATATGGTAGAGATCAGAGCGGTCAAACGGATCCTTGACCAGGTGAGACTGGCCGGGGAAGAGCACGGCTGCGTGCTCTGTTTTGTGGATGAGGTGCTGCGGGGCACCAATACGGTGGAAAGGATCGCGGCCTCCACACAGATCATGAAGATGCTCTCGGCGGGACATGTGATCTGCTTTGCGGCGACCCATGATGTGGAACTGACCAGGCTTTTGGCAGAGGAATACGAAAACTATCATTTCGAGGAGCGGATCGAGGAGGACGATGTGTTCTTCCCGTACACGCTGATGCCGGGACCGGCCACCACGCGGAATGCCATTGCACTGCTCAGGGTGCTGGGATATGATGACGGGATCATTACGGAAGCGGAAGCCATGGCGGGACATTTTCTGGCGGAAGGAAACTGGAACCGGAATGAGAAGTAAAGAGGAGGACACAGACCTGAATGAAAGTAACGATCTACACTGACGGCTCGGCCCGCGGCAACCCGGAGGGGCCGGGCGGTTACGGGACGGTGCTGCAGTATATTGACCCGAAGGGGACGCTGCATGAGCGGGAGTACTCGGCGGGGTATAAGAAGACCACCAACAACCGCATGGAGCTGATGGCGGCGATCGTGGGGCTGGAAGCGTTGACGAAGCCCTGCGAGGTCACACTGGTCTCGGATTCCAAATATGTGACGGATGCCTTCAACCAGCACTGGATCGACGGATGGATCCGGAAGAACTGGAAGACGGCGGGCAACAAGCCGGTCAAGAATATTGATCTGTGGGAACGGCTTCTGCAGGCGAAAAAGCCGCATCAGGTGACATTTCGCTGGGTAAAGGGGCACGACGGCCATCCGGAGAACGAACGCTGCGACAAATTGGCCACAACTGCGGCGGATGGCACAGACTTACTTGACGATACCTTCTGATTGGTGGTATCATAGATATGGTTTTTGAAGAAAGACATTTTATTACGTAACATGATGGGAAGGGGATAACAGATGACGAATTTGATCTTGTTTGTAAACGCTTTTTTATCTTACTTATTGGTGTTTGTATTTATTGTGGCAGTGGTGGTCGTAGCATGTGTGATCGGTGTGAAATGGAGAAAGAGCAAAGATGCCAAAGCTGCTGTACAGACGGGCATGAGCGCACAGGCAGAAGGCGTCGGCGGGAAGACAGCCGTATGATGTCTCTGAATGGAGATGGTTTGAAAGTCAGGCCGGCGGGTCTGGCTTTTTCCGTATTTAGTCTTCTGGTCCGGAGCCGGTCTGCGGTGCAGCAGGCGGCACGGCGGCGGGAGATCAGGCTGCGGATGGGAGGAGGACGGAGGTAAGAATGGGAAATTATACGACGATCCTGTGGGATCTGGATCAGACGCTGTTGGACTTTGACCGTTCGATGGACTATGCGATCAGAGAGGTCTTCGCCCGGTATGATCTGTATATGGATGAGAAGATCGCCGCCCGGTATGAAGTCATCAACCGGGATCACTGGAACAGGCTGGAGCGCGGCGAGATCACGAAGGAAGAAGTGAAGGTGGGCAGATTCCGGGTGCTGCTTGCGGAGCTGTCGATCGGGCACATCGATCCGGCAAAGATCGCGGCCGATTATCAGGATGTGCTGGGCAGTGTCTACTATTATATAGACGGCGCCGTGGAGGTGGTCACCAGGCTGCGGGATCTTGGGTTTCACCAGTATGTAGTGACCAATGGAGTTAATACGACCCAGAGCAGTAAGATGAAGCTGTCGGGATTTGACAGGCTGATGGACGGGGTTTTCGTGTCGGAGCTGATGGGATATCCGAAACCGATGAAGGGCTATTTCGACGCCTGTTTTGCGGTGCTGCCGGAGGGGACGAGGGAGCGAAGCATTCTGGTGGGAGATTCGCTGACCAGCGATATGCAGGGAGCCAACAATGCGGGCATTACCGCCTGCTGGTTTAACCCGAAAGGGCGTAAAAAGGATGTCGCGGTGCAAATCGACTATGAGATACGGCATCTGAGGGAATTGCCGGCCATTCTGGGCGTGGCAGAGGACCCGGCAGGGTAACGGCGTCAGGCAGAAGCGGTACACAGGGTAAAAGTTCAGCCCGGGACGTTATTTGGCAAAGTCCGTAATGAACATACAGGAGTTTTGCATGGCAAAAAGCGGTAATCAGAAGTTGAAATTATTATATCTGGTAAAAATACTGACGGAGCAGTCCGATGAGGAGCACTGTCTGGGAGCGCAGGCGCTGATCGACGGTCTGGCGGAATACGGTATCAGGGCGGAGCGCAAGAGCATCTATGACGATATCGCGCAGCTGATCGAGTTCGGGTATGACATCGTGCTGGTCAAAGCGAAGACGGGCGGCGGTTATTACCTGGCCGGACGGGAATTTGAGCTGGCGGAGTTAAAGCTGCTGGTGGAGACGGTACAGGCTTCCCGGTTCCTTACGGTGAAGAAGTCGAGGGAGCTGATCGGCAAGATCGAGAAGCTGGCGTCGAAAGCGGAGGCCGGACAGCTGCAGCGGCAGGTCTATGTGGCCAACCGGGTCAAGACGGCCAATGAAAGTATCTATTACATAGTGGATGATATCCACCGGGCGATTCAGGACAATGAGCAGATCTCGTTTCAGTATCTGGAGTGGAATCTGGAGAAGGAGCTGGTGCCGCGCAAGGACGGTAAGCTCTATCAGATCAGTCCCTGGGCGCTGACCTGCAAGGACGAGAACTATTACCTGATCGGTCATGACGGGGAGAGTGACACGATCAAGCATTTTCGGGTCGATAAGATGGGACAGATCCGTGTGCTGGCCGGTGTGGGACGGCAGGGGGCGGCGCTTTTTGAGCGGTTTGACATTGCCGCCTACGCCAACAAGACCTTCGGCATGTTCGGCGGCCGGGAGGAGGTCGTCACGCTGGAATTTGAGAACCGGTTTATCGGTGTCGTTATGGACCGCTTCGGGAAGGAAGTGCCTGTGAGGAGACGGGAGGAAGAATGCTTCTCCGTGCGGGTGCAGGTAGCCCTCAGCGGACAGTTCTACGGGTGGCTGACGGGGCTTGGCACAGGGGCCAGGATCCTGGCCCCCGCGGAAGTGGCGGAGGAGTACCAGGCACATCTTACAAAGGTGCTGGGGCAGTATATTGACAGGTAACAAAACAGACAGAAATGAGGAAACAGACATGAGCATACAATTTGCACACAGGATGAAAGACTATGAAGCCGGTATTTTTCAGGTGCTGAACGAGAAGAAGGACGAGGCGGAGCGGCAGGGCAGGATGATCTATAACCTGTCTGTGGGGACGCCGGATTTTCCGCCCGCGGCGCATGTGGTGGAAGCGGTGGTGAAGGCTTCTGCGAAGCCGGAGAACTATAAGTACGCGCTGATCGATATTCCGGAGCTGATCGAAGCCGTGCAGACGCGCTATAAGAAGCGCTACGGCGTGACGCTTCAAAAGGACGAGATCATGTCCGTCTACGGTTCCCAGGAAGGGATCGCCCATATCTGCCTGTCGCTGTGTGATCCGGGGGACGTGGTGCTGGTGCCCAATCCGGGATATCCGATCTTCGGCATCGGGCCGTCGTTGGCGGGGGCCGAGGTGGTCACCTACGATCTGAAGGAGGAAGACCACTATCTGCCGGATCTGAACGGGATGGCGGAAGAGGTGCTTGCACGGGCAAAATGCATGATCGTTTCCTATCCGCTGAATCCTGTCTGCAAGGCGGCGCCGGATGAATTCTACGAGAAACTGATTCCCTGGGCGGCGGCCCACGAGATCCTGATCATTCATGACAATGCCTATTCGGATATCATCTATGACGGCAGGGAGGGCAGGTCGATCCTGCGCATTCCCGGGGCCAAAGAGACGGCGGTGGAGTTCTATTCCCTGTCCAAATCCTTTAATTATACCGGTGCAAGAGTCAGTTTCCTGACGGGAAATAAGGACGTGGTGGCCTGCTTCAAAAGGCTCCGTTCCCAGATCGATTACGGCACTTACCTGCCGGTACAGTACGGCGCGGTGGCGGCGCTCACCGGTTCCGACCAGATGGTGAAGGATCAGTGTGCGGAGTACCAGAGAAGAAGAGATACGCTCTGCGGTGGCCTGCGCAGGATCGGCTGGCCGATGGAGGACAGCGAAGGGACGATGTTCGCCTGGGCGAAGATTCCGGCAGGCTATACGGATGACGTGGCGTTTGTCATGGAGCTGGTGGAGAAGAGCGGCGTGCTGTGTACGCCGGGCAGCAGCTTCGGCTCTCTTGGAAAAGGGCATGTGCGGTTTGCCCTGACGATGCCGGTGGAGAAGATAAAGGAAGCGGTGGAGGCGATCGCGGCTTCCGGTATGATACGCGGATAAGTGGTAAGGTGGGATTGTCAATAGCATTTTCATGGAAAAATATTTTTTGGGATATGTCACAAAAAGGCATATCCTTTTTTAGTATTTTTTCTATTGAGGGGGTCATTGACAGAGTATGTGGGTTGGCATATACTGAATGTACGCCACAAAATATGGGAATTTTATGTCAACCAATTCTATATTTTGTATTTGTTATTCTGTTGCGCATCAGTTGTGTTTTGTGGCAGATTCAATACTGTCAGGTACGGGCAATAAGAAAACGTCAAATCATTGTCTGAATATTGTGAAGGGGAATCGTGTTCGAACGCATGGCCGTTTTATATGGAAATGTGTCTTTTGGATGATTGGCGTGATATGTTATGTAAACTAAAGGGGATTCGGAGAGTAGAAAGTGCCTGTACAGGTTTGTATGCGCAAGCGGCGTATTTATAGTTAACGATGTTAGAAATTCGTTTACTATGAAAGTCTTCGACTTTCACAGCATGGATGGCCATGCGGCCTGCCAGGCGGCAGGCTGAGCATGATGGAGGTTTACTGTCAAAGGATGTGGAGCGGAAAGGGATCTGTCTGGTTATGACGGGGAACAGAAAAGGAATCTACTTTATTACACTGTGTCTGATCCTGCTGCTGATGCCGTGTAAAGCGCAGGCGGCTCTGTGGCATGGATCTGCCGGCAGCAGCATGCCGCCGCATTTGATCCAGACGGTGACACAGCAGGAGATCTATGAAGGGATGCTCTCGCTTGGCATGCTGCAATGTCCTGTTTTACAGAGGGCGGATTGCGAGAAGGCTTTCGAAAATGTGAAAGACTGTGTCGTGCGGGTGAATATGGGGAATGCTTATGGAAGCGGTGTTCTATGGGATATGACGGCGGAGCGTGTGGTAATTGTCACCAACAGGCATGTGCTGGACTATTGGCGGGAAAGGGACAGTTTCCTGTATTTTCAACAGGGTTATTATATGGATGCGGATATTTTGGGGATATCGGAGCGGTATGATATTGGATTTCTGTCGGTGGACAATGGGCAGTTTACCTACGATGAACTGGAGCGGCTGCGGAGTGCGGCGAAGGATCTGGCTGTTTATGAGCGGCTGGAGCAGGGAAGCGAGATGTTCTGTGTGGGTGCAGGGCCTGGGCCTGAGGTGGGAGAGATCCTATTTCATAAGGCAAAGCTGGAAGAGCGGGCACGGTATCTTGCGGATTTCGAAACAGAAATGCTGTACGGCTACGGGTTTGTCAGGACGGGGATGTCGGGCGGTGGTATTTTCGACGGCTACGGGCATTTGATTGGCATGGTGACAGGCGGGTCGCTGCAGAATGAAGTGGCCGGTGTGCCGCTGCCGGCTATGGTGGAAGCGTACCGGGAAATTACGGATCCTGCGGAGTGATTATTGAGGAATCGTTTGAAAGGCTGTGAGAGCTATGGAAGATCAGGGAAAAATTTCATTTCAGGTCAGGGAGAGCCGGATGTCGCTTATAGCGGGGGGCCTGTCGATTGGATTTGCAGTCTTTATTTTTATGATGTGGCTTCTGCATCCCAGGGGGGAGGGCGGCGGTCTTCTCTTATATCTGCCGTTGCTGCTTATGTTGGGTAGCGGGATCGGATTTTGTATTATGTATTGTAACAGAAGAGTGATCGTAAATGAAATGGAGATACATTATGTAAACTTATTAAAGAAGACGAAGACGTTTACCCTGGATGAGATTGGCTTTTGCAGGCTGGAGATGGGAGGCGGCAAGATAACAATGATTCTGTATGATTTGACAGGAGATAAGTTATGTAAACTTGATTTCGGCATGCGTGGCATGGGAGAATTCCTGCAGTATCTGGTGGATAACGGAGTGAAGACAGAGTGGAACAGGGAGCGGGGGCGCAGGCAGGAGACGTTCCTGCCGGAACTGATCCTGAAAGAGACGGCAGTCTGTGAGGAGGAGATCGGCAGGTGTTCGGAAGCTTTCTATCAGGAAGCGGAGAAGGTTTTCAGAGATTGGGAGAAACGCAATAAAAGGTTTGAGGCAGAATGGGAGATCGGCTTCGCAGAATACAGCGAAAAGGAGTTGGAGAAGCAGGCAGGAAAGAGCAGACCCTGGGAGTGGACGAGCGCTTTAGGAGAGGAGATGGAAACGCTGCCGGAAGACTATGCGTGTGTGCTTGAGGCATATCTGAAGCGGGATGGAGCATATGTCGTGGATCGCAGGGGGGAGGCGGTGTCTCTGCAGATTCCGTACCTGATCAGATGCAGGTCTTACCGGATCGGAGAGAAGACCAGAATCAGGAGATCGGATGAGAAGACACTGACAGCAGAGATTGAGAATCATCTGGAAATGCTGTCAAGGGAGATGCCAAGACATAAATACAGGATTGAGTCATTTTCCATCCGGCATAGATTGCAGAAGAAAGCCGGCGTGATGGGGACAGGCAGGTTTGGAAGAGAAACAGTCAGATAATAATATACGGTGGTATTAAAGTGTGGTAGAATGGTTGAATAGATGATCCTTTTTCCACTCCTGGTATTGGAGGAGTGAAAGAGTCGACTTCAAAATATTGGATAAGAGTGTAAGGAGGTAAGGGTATGGCATTATTTCAGATCAGCAATGACAGGATAACGATACAGGTGGACAGCATGGGGGCAGAGCTTAAGTCTCTGAAAGACGTGGTCACGGGACGGGAGTATATGTGGCATGCTGATCCACAGTATTGGAAAAGGACATCACCGGTTCTTTTTCCGCTGGTGGGAGGACTGAAGGGTGGTGTATACAGGCTGGGCGACAGGGAATATCCGATGGGACAGCATGGATTCGCCAGAGATATGGAGTTTCAGTTAAAAAGTCAGGTGGCCAGTGAGATCTGGTTTATGCTGGAGTCAAATGAGGAGACATTACAGCGATATCCCTATCCGTTTGTGCTGGAACTGGGCTACGAGCTTAAGGAGAACAGCGTTATTGTGAAATGGGTGGTGAAGAATCCGGCAGAAGAGAGGATGCATTTCTCGATCGGCGGCCATCCGGCGTTTCTTTGCCCGATCGAGGCAGGTACGAAGCAGACGGATTACAGGATCCGGCTGGATGTCGGAGAGCGTGTGGCGGTTTCTACCCTGGATAATGGACTGGTGGATGGAAAGACGGTGGATTATAGTCTGGATCAGGGTGTGCTTCCTGTGACGGAACATCTTTTTGACGGGGACGCGCTGGTGATCGAGCATGACCAGGCACACAGCGTGGCATTGGTGAAGCCGGACGGACAGACATATCTGACGGTGGCTTTCGATGCACCTTTGTTTGGCATCTGGTCTCCGCCGAAGAAGCAGGCTCCTTTTATCTGCATTGAACCCTGGTATGGAAGGTGTGACAGGGCGGACTTTGCAGGAGACTGGACAGAACGGGAATGGGGACAGAGCCTTGCACCCGGCAAAACATTTCAGGCCGCGTATACGATTACGATCGCATAAGCGCAGCAAAGATATTGGTGGAGGAGAAGAATGGCACCGATCGTACAGTGTATGGGACTTACCAGGACATATGGCAGGAAGATTGCGCTGAACCAGATATATCTGAATCTGGAGCCGGGGAGGATCATCGGCCTGCTGGGTCCGAACGGAAGCGGAAAGACAACATTAATTAAGATAATGAACGGACTTTTAAATCCTACGTCAGGAGACATCCTGATCGGAGGTGTAAGACCCGGCGTAGATACGAAATCCAGGATATCCTATCTGCCGGAGCGTACTTACCTCTATCCGGGGATGCGGGTGGAAGAGATGGTTCGGTATTTTCAGGATTTTTACCCGGATTTCAGGATGGACAGGGCATATGACATGCTGTCGAGACTGCAGATTGAACCGCGGGAGAGACTGAAGAACCTGTCCAAGGGGACCAAGGAGAAGGTGCAGTTGATTCTGGTGATGAGCAGAGATGCGGATCTGTATATTCTTGATGAACCGATTGCGGGGGTTGATCCGGCCTCCAGAGACTATATTCTGCATACGATCGTGCAGAATTATAACAGAAATGCGACGATCCTGCTTTCCACGCATTTGATCGCTGACGTGGAGAATATTCTGGATGAGGTCGTAATGATCCGATATGGCAATATCATCCTGCAGGCAGGAGCCGAGCAGATCAGACGTCATGAGGGAAAGTCCATAGACCGGTTCTTCAGGGAGGTGTTTGCATGTTAGGGAAGTTGATGAAATATGAATGGCAGGCGACATGGAAATTGCTTCTTCCGGCAAATCTCCTGATTGTTGTCATGACTTTCTTTGCCTGTATGGCGATCAGGCTGAACTTTGGCGAGATCAAAAATGATGGCATTGTTTTTGGAGCTGTCATGATTCTGGCAACCTATGTGGGCAGCATGTTTGTGGTCATGATCGGGACGGCGATCTATCTGATCTACCGTTTTTATACGTCAACATATGGCGACCAGGGGTATCTGCTTCATACGCTGCCGGTGGATAAACATCATATTGTTATTGCAAAGGTGACGGTCAGTACAGCATGGGTATTATTCAGCAGTTTTTTGATGTATCTGTCGGTACTTTTTATCTTTGCCAGTGAGAAAGGCGTTATACCGGAGCTGGTCGACAGTATAAGGCTGTTCACGGAGGAGGCGGGCGGCAGGCCGTCCCTTTTTGCCGGGGTCATGACGGTGACAGCCTTTGTGGTATCGGTGCTGGCGAGAGTATTGAAAGTGACTGCATGTTTGTCTCTGGGGCAGCTTTCTGCGAATCATAAGCTTTTGATGTCATTTGCCTATTATTTCGGGATCTATTTCCTGCAGCAGATTCTGAGCACTTTCTATTATATTTTTCTGGCCGTGATCAATAGAAGGCTTGATACTTACTATTATGGACAGACATGGGAAGTGACACTGTTGACCGGCCTGGTCTATGTGGTGGTCTTCTATGTGGTGACCTGGTATACTATGGAGAAGAAACTGAATCTTGATTAGAAATGTCGTTTACTATGGGGAGAATGCAGTGCACCAGGGGACGGGCATTCTCTGCATCTATTGGAGATTCCGTGGAGCAGAATCGTGGGGTAACGGTCCGGTTGTCGGGGTTTCTTGACATATCGGTGAAACTTGGTATTATATATAGGAAACGGCAGAGCAGCTGTCGTTTCCTGTTGTTGTGGTATCGAGGCATATTTTTGAAGAAAGTAAGGTGCTGTTTTTATGACGAAGATTGATATTATTTCCGGATTTCTCGGAGCCGGTAAGACGACACTGATCAGGAAACTGCTGGAGGAGGCCCTGGCGGACTCGAAGGTGGTGCTGATCGAGAATGAATTTGGCGAGATAGGGATTGACGGCGGTTTTTTGAAGGATGCGGGTATTGAGATCAAGGAGATGAATTCCGGATGTATCTGCTGTTCTTTGGTGGGAGATTTTGGGACTTCCCTGCGGGAGGTTCTGGATACCTATACGCCGGAGCGGATTTTGATTGAGCCGTCGGGTGTGGGCAAGTTGTCTGATGTTATGAAAGCCGTACAGGAAGCGATGGCGGATCGGGATGTGGAATTAAACAGTGCGGTGGCAGTTGTGGATGCGTGTAAGTGCAGGATGTATATCAAGAATTTTGGGGAATTTTTTGTCAATCAGATTGAACATGCGGGCACTGTCATATTGAGCAGGACGGACAAACTGAGTGAGGAGAAATTAGCCGCCTGTATCGAGCTGATCCGGGAGCACAATGCAAAGGCGACGGTTATTACGACGCCCTGGGAGACACTGGAAGGAAAGGATATACTGGAAACGATTGAGGGGGCGAAAGATCTGGAGGCAGAATTGATGCGGGAGGTGCTGGCACATCACGATGGGCATGAACATGGTCCGGACTGCACCTGCGGCTGCCATGATCATCACCATGACGGAGATGGGCATCATTCACATGACGAGTGCCACCATCATGAGGAGGAATATGGTCATCACTCACACGACGAGTGCCACCATCATGAGGAGGAACATGATCATCACTCACATGACGAGTGCCACCATCATGAGGAGGAACATGGTCATCACTTACACGACGGGCACCATCATCATGAGGAGGAACATGGTCATCACTCACATGACGAGTGCCACCATCATGAGGAGGAACATGGTCATCATTTACACGACGGGCACCATCATCATCATGAAGACGAACAGGAACATCATCACCACCATGCGGATGAGATTTTCACTTCCTGGGGACTGGAAACACCGGCCGTATACAGCAGGGAGGAGATTGCGCATATTCTGACACAGCTTGATCGGGAGGAGATTTATGGAATGGTTCTGAGAGCGAAAGGGATGGTGCCTTCCCGTGACGGCGGCTGGATCTACTTTGACTATGTGCCGGAGGAGAGTAATATCAGGGACGGAAAACCGGATGTGACAGGCAGGTTCTGCGTGATTGGTTCCAAATTGAAGGAAGATAAGCTTACGGAGCTTTTCCGCAGATAGTATAATTAACAGGAAGGGTGTGGCCATATTTATGAAACCGGTCTACATGATCAACGGTTTTCTCGAGAGTGGGAAAACAGAATTTATCACATACACACTTGCACAGCCTTATTTTCAGGTGCGGGGAAAGACATTGCTCATCCTGTGTGAAGAGGGTGAGAACGAGTATGATGAGAAGCTGCTTAAGCTGAGCCGGACGGAATTGGAATTGATCGAGTGCGAAGAGGAATTTAACAGCGCCAGATTGATTGAGCTGGAGAAGAAACATAAACCGGAGCGCATTATCATCGAATATAATGGCATGTGGAATTATAAAGAGATGAAGTTGCCATGGCATTGGCGGATCGAACAGCAGATCACGACGATTGACGCATCTACATTTCCGATGTATTTTACTAATATGAAGTCGTTGCTGGCGGAACAGCTTCGAAAATCGGAGATGATCATTTTCAACCGATGCGACGGTGTACAGGATCTTGGCAGCTATAAGCGCAACGTCAAGGCAATAAATCCTAAGGCAGAGATTGTATTTGAGGATTCTAACGGAGAGATCAATGAGATTATGGAAGATGATCTTCCTTATGATTTGAAAGCGCCTGTTATCAAATTGGATAACGAGGGGTATGGTATCTGGTACTTAGATTCTCTGGATCATCTGGAACGTTATGAGGGAAAGACGGTTCAATTCGTGGCAATGGTATTGAAACCCAGGGAATTTCCAAAAGGATATTTTGTGCCGGGGCGCATGGCCATGACCTGTTGTGCGGAAGATATGGCTTTTCTGGGTTTTGCGTGTGAATATGATAAAGTAGATACACTGCAGGAAAAGCAATGGGTGAAAGTGACTGCTGAGGTGGCGAAGGAATATTTTGCGGATTATCAGGGAGAAGGCCCTGTACTGCATGCGGTGGCAGTGGAACCGGCGAAAGCCCCCAGAGAGGAAATTATCAGTTTTATGTAAAACCGGCTTTCAAAGTTTATTTTTATCTGATCTTGTTCAAAATGTTACGGGGGAAATTTATTGGATTTCCCCTGTTTGCATGAGCTGAAACCAAGTATATATAACGATTGTTATCAACCGGGATCTGCAAGACAGTGAGCAGATTGTACAGATAATGGGAAGGAGAGCGGCAGATATGACAGAGGAAAAGGAGCTGCTGCAGTTAAAGAAGCGGCTGCTTGAGTTGGCGGGCCGCTCCTATGATCAGGGAATCTATACGTTTACGCCTTTTCTTGGGCTGTCGCAGCAGCAGGCATTCTATGAAGTACAACGGGAGGTGGCCTATGCCGGATTTGATCTGGCAGGAGGCAGTCCTGCATGCGAGCGCAGGATGATACGGTTCGGCTGCCTGGAACGCCTTGGATATGAGGAGGATTACCCGATCCTGTGCATCAGGATCGTGCCTGCCGCACCTAAATTTGCAGAGAAGCTGACCCACAGGGATTTCCTGGGAGCGATCATGAATCTTGGTATTGAGCGGGATACGGTGGGAGATATCTTCGTACAGGATAAAGCAGCGATTGTGTTTTGCCAGGAAAACATTGCATCTTATCTGACAGAGCAATTGATAAAGGTGAGGCATACGACGGTGAAATGTATGGTGACAGAAGTTACGGAAGAACTGCGGGCACCTGTTTTGGAGCAGGCGGCGCTGACCGTTTCCTCCCCCAGAATAGATGCGGTTATTTCCAAAGTGTATAATCTGTCAAGAAACCAGAGTCTGGATTTGTTCAGAGCGGGCCGCATATACGTGAACGGAAGACTGGTTGAGAATAACAGTTATGCTTTGAGAGAGGGAGACAGCGTCACGGTGAGGGGATTCGGCCGGTTTCTTTACGCGGGAGTACAGGGAGAGACCAGGAAGGGCAAAGTACGTGTCAGTGTGGGGATGTATCGGTAGCTGTGCTGTCTCATCACTGCGTGATGGTGTCAGGACTGATATAAGGTACGGGTATGAAAGGAAGATAAAATCATATGATTCAATATAAAGCGTTTCAATGGCTGTTTTTCTTTTATTTCTATTGTTTTTTCGGTTGGTGTTTTGAATCATCTTATGTGTCTTTGAAATCAGGCAAGCTTGTGAACAGAGGGTTTATGCGGGGACCGTTTCTGCCGTTGTATGGCAGTGGGGCTATTATGATGCTGGTCGTTTCAATGCCTTTTCGGGATAATATTCTGCTTACTTATATTGCAGGTGTGATCGGCGCTACGTCATTAGAATATATAACGGGTGTTACCATGGAGGCTTTGTTTAAAGTAAGATATTGGGACTACTCGAATCAGCGTTTTAATTTTCAGGGACACATTTGTCTGAGTTCTTCCATTGCCTGGGGATTTCTGACGATCCTGATGACCAGAGTCGTGCATATGCCGATTGAACAGTTTGTGATGTCTATACCGGGAAATCTGTTGTTCCCGGTAACAATGGCGCTGACGGTATACATTGTGGTGGATTTTACACTGTCATTCAAGGCGGCTATGGAAATCAGGGATATACTGGTCAAGATGCAGAGGCTGAAAGAAGAAGTGGAACGTCTGCAGCGTCGCCTGGATGTGATCATTGCCTTTAATAATGCGGAGAAACAGCAGCGGCGGCAGGAGAGCGAGCAGAGTCTGGCGGAATTGAGTGTTGGTGTCAGACAACGCTTCGTAAGTTTGAAGGAGAGCATTCAGAATATGCCTTCGGCGTACGGAGAGGGGATCAGGGAAGAAATTGCGGAGCTTCGGGGAAGATTCAGCCACTATATTGATGTGCAGAAAAGCTGCAGGGAGATGCTGGGATACTATAAACGGGATATGATCCGGAATAACCCGACCATGGTGTCAGAAAAGTTCAAAAATGTCCTGGAAGAATTGAAGCGTATTGTGAGCGGCGAACAGCGCGAGGAGGAAGAACAGGAATAAAAAAGACGATCAGATCATTTACACAGTGACCTGATCGTCTTTATGATTGATGGGAATATATCGTCTGTGGAAACGCCTGCCTGAACGGATCGATTCCGCAATCTGATTTTCCATCAGTTCCAGATTTCTTGCTTTGCGCCGAAACAGAGCACATGCTTTGTTGTAGAACCAGAAAGAATATACGAGGACATCATTGATCCGGCCCAGTTTATCTTTGGTGGTATGATCGTAGTGTCTGCCGCCTATCATTGTGGATTTGCCGGCCTTAATATAGTTGATCAGTTCGGTCTCATTGGTGATGTATTCCTGTAGGATCGTGTAGCCGAAACCGACACAGGCAGCCTTGTGGGAATCGCTGCCACCTATACACGGCAGGTGATAGCGGCTGGCAAGCTGCATGGCGCGCATGTTGGAATCTGCATCTTCACAGGCATTATATCCCTCCACGAAATCAAACCGCCGATAAATGATCTGAGCAAGTCTGCCGTGTAAGGTGTTGCGTATGCTCAGAAATTTTTCGCCACAGGGATGTGCAGGCCCAATGATACCGCCATGGCGATGAACAATCTCGATCAGCAGGATGACGGGAAGTCCGCGCAGTTCCAGAATGGGCAGCTTGACACCGACAGGCATGACGATCAGCATATGTCCGGCGTCGATGGTATCATATTCAATCCCTTTCAATACGACGAAATCTTCAGGTTTTTGGGAGAGTTTCTTATAATACCGGTATGCTTTGTAGGAGTCGTGATCCGTGATCAGCATGCCATGGTAGCCCTTTTGCTTCAATATTTCTATATTTTCCAACAATTCCAGTTTACAATCCGGAGAACCTTCTTTTGTGTGACAATGCATATCGAGTTTCATATAAAGCCCCTGTTTCCTTGTGTCATAACTTACGTAGTATATTTTACATCGATTGTCTGAAAAAATCTATATATTTTACTATCCTTTTTTTACCGTATGATTTGTGCAGGGCGGATTTTTCGTCCGTCCGCAGCAAAGCCGCAGCAGGCTGGCAGTGCATGAAATGTATTTTCCGAAACACCTTTCTGTCATAACTTGGACAAAGGTTCATATATTGAGATAAGGAGGAAGGCAGATGAGACAGGAAGAAGTACTGCACATGTTTCCGCAGGAGATGAGAAGAAGGTGGGAGCAGGTTGCCGGACAGGCGGATTGTCTGCAGGAGATCAGGCTGCGTGTGAATGTTCCTGCGACAGTCTGGATTGATAACAGGGAGTGGTTTGTAGACGCAGAGGGAAAACTGACGAACAGATGGCCGGAAGAAGGAGCCTGCAGACCGGAAGAATTGGATGCAATTTTAAAACATCTTTGTCAGTATTCAGTATATGCATATGCAGATGAGATCCGACAGGGGTTTTTAACGATACAGGGCGGGCATCGGGTGGGATTGTCCGGACAGGTTGTCATGGAAGAAGGAAACAGGATACGCAATTTAAAATACATACGCTATTTAAATATCCGTATTGCTCATGAGATAAAAGGTGTGGCTGACAGGCTGCTTCCCTATCTGTATGACGAACGGGGACAGGCGCTCAATACGCTGTTGATTTCACCGCCGGGGTGTGGTAAGACAACAATGCTGCGGGATATTATCAGACATCTGTCCAACGGTACGGTTTATGGGAACGGGATGAATGTCAGTGTGGTGGATGAAAGGTCAGAGATTGCCGGAAGCTATCTGGGAATTGCCCAGAATGATGTGGGAATCAGGACGGATGTGCTGGACGGCTGTCCGAAACAGGAGGGGATGATGCTTGTAATCCGTGCCATGTCGCCACAGGTGCTGGCCGTAGACGAGTTGGGAAACGAGGGAGATATACGGGCGCTGCAGGTGGCCAGTGGATGCGGATGTAAGCTGATTGCAACGATCCACGGCGCTTCACTGGCAGATGTAAGAAATAAGAAGTACATGTGTAATATAATTGCAGACAGGCTCTTTGAACGTTATCTTGTACTTACAAGAAAAAACGGACGTTGTGAAATTGAAGGTATCTATGACCGGGAAGGGATGCGATGTTGAAAGCGGCTGGCTGTCTCTGCATATTGGTGGGCTGTATTGGCTGGGGCGGCAACAAAATCAGGGATGAGAAGAGAAGAATACGGAATATGCAGGAATTGATCCGTATCATCAGAAGAATACAAAATGAGATCGATTATGGAAAGCATACACTGCCGGAGATATGCCTGATCCTGTCAGAATACTCCCGAGAACCTTTTCGCGAGTGTTTTAAGTCTATTTATGAGCGGACAGGCAGACAGGACGATGTGTGTCTGGAACAGATATGGATGCAGGAGACGATACGGTGTATGCAGACTGCATATCTGCAGGATGAGGAACAGGAAATATTAATAAATCTGCCGCAGAATCTGGGATTGCAGGAAGGGAAGCATCAGGCGGAGAGTATCGGACAGTCTATGGATCTGCTTATCCGGAAATGCAGACAGGCAGAAGAAGCCTATGAGAATAAAGCCAGAATGATATTCAGTCTGAGCATTCTGACAGGAGTATTTTTGGTGATCCTGCTGCTATAGAGCGGGGGACATAAGGAGGATACATGAGTGTAAGTCTTATTTTTAAGATAGCGGCGGTGGGCATCCTGGTTACAATACTGAATCAGGTTCTGAAGCACAGCGGCAGAGAGGAACATGCATTTCTGATCAGTCTGGCAGGGCTGATCCTGGTATTAACCTGGCTTATTCCCTATATTTATGATCTGTTTGTGATGGTACAGGACTTGTTTGCCATGTAGAGCGGGCAGAATAGCCGTGGGGTGCGGTAACATTGCATGTGTTATGTCTCATTCTGTGCGAGGGGAAGGTGTTATGGAGATTATTCGGATCGGGTTCATTGGTATCGTTGGCATTCTGCTTGCGGTTCCGTTAAAAAGTTACAAGGCAGAATACGGAATTTATATGGGAATTGCAGTCTGCCTTATTATTTTCGGATATGCCATACAGTATTTTAACGGCATATTGTCGTCTATGGAACGTCTGCGGGAATATCTTGAAGATAACTATAGTTATTTGACAGTACTCTTGAAAGCTGTAGGAGCTACTTATGTATGTGAATTCTGTGCCGGTATTTGTAAAGACGCCGGGTACGGAGGAATAGCGGGACAAGTCGAGATGCTTGGCAAGTTGTATATTCTTTTGACCGGAATGCCGGTATTGATGACATTGCTTGAGAGTATACAGACAATTGCAGGATAAATGACGCAGTTTCAATGTGGATCCGGTTTTTTTGCAGGAAATCTTTCATGTATGATCGCAGGATGAACAGGCGTGATAATGGCGGATAAAAATAAATGGCGGAAGTTATCTTATGACTGTCCGTGAAAGAAGGGCAGGGATGAGCGGATGGGAATGGAAGAAGGCAGTCTGATATGGGAAAGCATGGATCTGAATGCGGTAATGATCGATTTTCAGCAGCTGTATCCGGAATATACGTTTGACGGCAGGCATGTGATGGAGCTTATTTTGCAGGGGAAATTATGGAATGCCATCAAAGAGCTGGCCGGTGGAGTGACGGGTGTAATTAATTCACAGGCGGGAGAATTCAAAGCGTTATTTTTGGTGATTCTGGTGCTGGGAATCGTGGCGGCGGTATTCGTTAATTTTGCGGATTTATTCCAGGATCACCAGGTGTCGGATCTTGCATTCTATTTTGTTTATATGCTTTTGACTGCAGTGCTGATGAAATCTTTTGAGAGTGGTATGGGTATAGTGCGGGAGATTCTGGAATCAGTCACTGTTTTTATGAAGCTTTATATTCCGACCTATATGATAGCGGTGGGAAGCGCCTCCGGCATTGCCTCCGCCTCCGTTTATTATCAGGTACTGTTATTTATTGTCTATTTGATAGAGTGGGGATATTTAACGATCCTGCTTCCGGGTGTTTACAGTTATGTCCTGTTGACGGTGATCAACGGGATCTGGATGGAAGAAAAGCTGACTCTTTTGCTGGAGCTGCTTGGAAAGGCAATCGGGGTCAGTGTCAAAATTACAGTAGGTATTATCACAGGGTTCAGTATGCTGCAGGCAATGGTATCTCCTGTTATTGATTCTTTGCAGTCGTCCGTACTCAAGAAAGCCATGGCGGCAATACCAGGAATCGGCGGACTGACAGAAGGCATGTTTGAGATGGTGGTGGGTTCTGCGGTTCTGGTCAAAAACAGTGTTGGTCTGTATATTACCCTGGTGTTGATCGTTGTGTGCCTTGTGCCTGTTTTGAAACTGCTGCTTCTTGGCGGAGTGATCAAGTCCGGAGCTGCCCTGATGGGTATCATAAGTGACAGACGCATGGCGAATTGTGCAAACAGGGTTGGGGACGGTAATCTTATGCTGTTGAAGATAGCCTTATCTTCCATAGGAATGTTTGTGATCCAGATCGCGGTCATCACTTACACAACAAGCGGAAGGATGTGACGAATGGAAAAAGAGGTGGAAGATTGAAAATTAAAATTTTCAATCGCGGGATTTGTGTCTGCGCGTTGCCTGCCACAAACTCGCTTAATGCGACGTCTCAACATAGTTGAAACAAAAGCAGCGCAGAAATGGAGAAAACTGTGATAGAAAACATCAAGAGAATAGGTTTGTTCATGATCGTAGCGCAGACGTTTATACATTTTGCCGCCGGAAGGCAGTATGAAAAGTATATGAAAATAATTGCAGGCGTTATAGTATTGTTGTTGTTTGCACAGCCGTTTGCTTCCCGGGACATGGATTTCATACAGCAGTGGCAGCTGGAAATGAATCGGCTGACAGAGCAGATCGAACAACAGAACAATGCATGGAAACAAAGTATGCCGGATATGGATCCAGGGACGGAAAGTGATATTATAAGACGCCTGGAGGGAGAGATAAAGACGAAATTAAACAGAGAAGTGCACTTGGAAAACTGTCTGATAACGGACGTAGTGATCAAATGGGAGAACGGTGATGCGTCCGGTGTCCGGGATGAGTGGGAGAAGACTGTCGGAAGTGTCGAAGTAACACTTCGCCGGATGGCACAGGAGGATACGGAGTTTGGGAAAGGAAGTGATGCGGATTCTGTTTTTATAGAAAGGATACAGGTGGATGTGCTGCCGGAGAAAGAGGGAGACAAAGATGCGACGGGGGCTCAGGGAGGGGAAATGCATCTGAAAGACGACCGGTCGGGAAATATGCACGGGACATACCAGGAGAGAGAGACGGGAGAATATCGCAGGATGATTGCGGAAGTTCTGGGAATAGAGGTGGAACAGGTGGAGGTGATCTATGGTGGAGGAAGGTAATAAAATAATGCAGAAACTGACAGCGGGCAGGAAACTGCAGAAAGACCAGTGCCTGATCATTGTTCTGGTTGGTATTTTACTCTGTGTTATCGCAATTCCGACTAATAAAAAAGAGTCAGAGTCCAATTTATCGAACATAAAAGATGATATAGTGGATGATCATATGGCATCAGAAAGTATGGATATACCGGTTGATTATGTGGGATGCTGGGAGGATAAGCTGGAAGACGCGCTCAGGTACGTGGAGGGGGTCGGTAAGGTCAGGGTGCTTATTACGCTGCATAATTCCGAACAGAAGGTCGTAGAGAAGGATGGGCCGGAAGAACATTCGGAGACGACTGAGACGGATGCTGCGGGCGGGAGCAGGACGATAGGAGACAGCCGGACCGAGAAGAGTACGATCTATACAGCGGATGGCCGGGGTGGGAACGTACCTTATGTGGTCATGACGATACCGCCCGCCGTAGAGGGAGTTGTGGTGATTGCACAGATGGCGGACAGGGAGAACATACGGGAAAATATTATTGAGGCAATTCAGGTATTATTTGATATTGAAGCGAATAAGATAAAAATAGTAAAGATGAAAAATAATCAGTGAAGGGGAGAAAGAAGTGAAGAATATGATCAAGAAGAACCAGATGATGATTACGGCACTTGCGATCATGATTGCTGTAGCAGGATACCTGAATTTTGCAGGTACGAAAGTAACGGATGAAGATCTCATGACAGTGAACGGTGAGATTGCAACAGACGACCTGGGTAATCTGGCAAAGAATCAGGAAGAGGATGAACTTGCCAGCCTGACAGATTTATCGGAAGAGGATTTGGAGCAGGCATCAGGCGATATTGAGAGTCTTGACAGTGATGTGACCATGGCAGTAAACGGAGGAATTGACGAAGAGCTGGCGGAAGCTCTGGCGGAGGAACAGTTGGAGGAAGTGCCGGGCGAGGCGGTGTTTACTTCAGGTACTGTCTCCGAAATGTCAGGCGCCAAAATGCAGAAAGAACAGACCAGAGCGCAGAATAAGGAGACGCTGCTGGAGATCATTAACAATGCCAATATCAGTGACACACAGAAACAGGAAGCCGTAAACAGTATGATTTCCATGACGGATATTGCGGAAAAGGAGACGGCTGCCGAGATTCTGTTGGAGGCAAAGGGATTTGCAGACGCCATCGTCAGTATAGACGGCGACAGTGTGGATGTGGTAGTTAACACGGAAGAACTGACAGAAGCGCAGAGGGCGCAGATCGAGGATATTGTGATCCGCAAGACAGGGGTCGGGGCGGAATCGATTGTCATCAGTACAGTTAATGCAAATTAAGTGCATAACAGAGAGTTTTATGATAGAATATATCCGTATGGCATTTTGCGGCGGAAATCATATCATATCAAAGCAGCCGCTGTCCACTGAGCAACAGGAATCTTTCCGGAAGCAGCCGGAGATATCTGGAGTAACAGTGGGCAGGGAGGGCTGTATATCAGATCGATCTTATAATCATGCCGGAGTTTGCCGGATATTTAAGTTATAGAAGCTGGAGGATAAATTACGTGGGCAATTACGCGGAGGAGATTAACAAAAGAAGGACTTTTGCGATCATATCGCATCCGGATGCAGGTAAGACAACCCTGACGGAGAAATTCCTGCTGTATGGCGGAGCGATCAACCTGGCGGGCAGTGTAAAGGGAAAAGCGACTGCAAGACATGCGGTTTCCGACTGGATGGAGATCGAGAAGGAGAGAGGAATCTCGGTTACGTCGTCGGTACTGCAGTTTGCGTATGGCGGATTTTGCATCAATATTCTGGATACGCCGGGCCATCAGGACTTTTCGGAGGATACGTACAGAACATTGATGGCGGCGGATTCTGCGGTTATGGTCATTGACGCATCCAAAGGAGTGGAGGCACAGACGCGCAAGCTTTTCAAGGTATGTGTCATGCGTCACATTCCGATCTTTACTTTTATCAATAAGATGGACAGAGATGCCAACGATACATTTGAACTGCTTGATGAGATTGAGAAAGAACTGGGGATCGCCACCTGTCCCATTAACTGGCCGATAGGATCGGGCAAAGGATTTAAGGGAGTTTACGAGCGTGCGAGCCGAAGCGTTATTACTTACGCGGATACGGAGAAGGGTACGAAAGAGGGACATGCTACCCGGATACCGATCGAGGAGGAAACGGTTCTGACGGAGCAGATCGGAGCAGAGAAGAAAGCACAGCTTATGGAGGAGATAGAGCTGTTAGACGGGGCCAGTGCGGAATATGATCTGGAACAGATTCAGGCGGGGGAATTAACACCGGTCTTCTTCGGGTCGGCGCTTACAAATTTTGGTGTAGAGATTTTCCTGCAGCATTTTCTGAAAATGACGACCACACCCCTTCCACGCAGGGCGGATATTGGACTGATCGATCCGGTTTTGCATGATTTCTCCGCTTTTGTTTTTAAGATTCAGGCCAACATGAATAAAGCGCACAGAGACAGGGTAGCCTTTATGCGTATCTGCTCCGGAAGATTTGATGCGAACGCGGAAGTAAAGCATGTGCAGGGCGGTAAGGTCATGCGCCTGTCGCAGCCGCAGCAGATCATGGCGGATGAGCGTAAGATTTTAAGCGAAGCGTATGCCGGAGATATCATCGGTGTTTTTGATCCCGGGATTTTCTCGATCGGAGATACGATCTGTATGCCGAAAGAGCAGTTCGCATTTGAGGGAATTCCTACTTTTGCGCCGGAGCATTTTGTGAGAGTGCGGCAGCTGGATACGATGAAAAGGAAACAATTTGTGAAAGGCATTACGCAGATCGCGCAGGAAGGAGCCATCCAGATTTTCCAGGAATTCAATACAGGTATGGAAGAGATCATCGTGGGTGTGGTAGGCGTGCTGCAGTTTGATGTCCTGAAATACCGCCTGGAGAATGAATATAATGTAGAGATCAGACTGGAAAATCTTCCTTACGAGCATATCCGCTGGATTGAGAATAAAGAGATCGATTTGGATAAGCTGACGGGAACTTCGGATATGAAGAAGATCAGGGATCTGAAGGGGAATCCGCTTCTGCTGTTTGTGAATCAGTGGAGCGTTGGTATGACGCTGGATCGGAATGAGGGCCTGATCCTGTCGGAATTCGGACGGAATTGAGATCGGAGTTGGAATGATCTGGTCGTTATGCATGGATCCGGAGTACGTATCGGCTGCATGTTCCATGAAAACATGGTGTACTGGGCAGTGTACCGCAGAATGAGAGAGAGGGTATGCATATGAAAAAAACAGGCTTATTAATGATTGGTATGTTAGTTGTCACGGGATGTTTGACTTATGCATGGCGGATACTGCCTCGTCAGGAAAGTGATCTGTATATTCAGGAAAATGTCGGTGCGATGCAGGAAGAACCGGAACCGGCCGAGCAGGTTGTTCAGCGGGAGAGTGAGACGGGATACGCATACAGCAGGCTGTCCGGAGAAAAACAGGAACTGTATCTGGAGATTCGAGATGCCCTGGTGAATTTTGAGGAAGACGTCAGACTGTCGAGCTGTGATAAGACGGAGATTTCTGATGTTTTCCAGTGTGTCCTGAATGACCACCCGGAAATTTTCTACGTGGAGGGGTATACGTATACAGAGTATACTCTGGGAGATATCCTGAAGAAGATCACATTTACAGGTTCTTATCGTTTTAAACAGGAAGAGATAGCGGAAAAACAGGAATTGATAGATGAATATGTAGACCTCTGTCTGAGCGGAATGCCGGAGCATGCGGATGATTATACGAAAGTAAAGTATATTTATGAATATTTAATCCATCATACGGAATATGATGCGGCGGTAGGAGATAATCAGAATATATGCTCCGTGTTTATTGAAGGGAGATCGGTCTGTCAGGGATACGCGAAAGCGACACAGTATCTTTTGAATAAGGCAGGAGTCTTTGCTACGCTGGTGTTGGGACATGTAGTCGGCGGTGAGGGACATGCGTGGAATCTGGTGCGGATAGATGGGGAATACTACTATGTGGACACGACCTGGGGAGATGCTTCCTATCAGGCGGTGGGGGCTTCAACCGGTCATCCCGGGGAGAAAATTCCCACGATCAATTACGATTACCTGTGTGTGTCAACGGAGCAGATGAACCTGACGCATACGCTGGATAATGTTGTGGAACTGCCGGAGTGCAGTTCCATGGCAGCAAATTATTATGTGCGGGAAGGCTTCTATTTCACGGAGTGGAGTGATGAACAGGCAGAGAGAATATTCAGCGAGGAATATGAGAAAGGCAGTGCATATGTAACGCTTAAGTGTGAGAATGAGGACGTATACAGGAAGATGCAGGATGCATTGATTGAACGGCAGGAAGTTTTTCGCTATCTGGATTGTCCGGAAGGGATCGTTTCTTATTCAGACAACGAGAAACAGTACAGTATGAGTTTCTGGCTTTAGAAGACAGGGGGAACATTTTCAAACACACTCTAGGCAAAAATGATAAAATTTGGTATACTTATTACCTGGGTTATTGTAATTATGGGATATTGTAGGAATGGAAATGGGAGATGAATATGGAGCAGGAATTATCTAAGAATACTTATGTATTACAGGAAGATGAGAAAATTGGAACGGTAAAGATTGCAGACGATGTAGTTGCCATGATCGCGGCGCTTGCAGCGACAGAAGTGGAAGGCATTGCCGCCATGAATGGTAATATGGCAAATGAGCTTTTGAGCAGAGTCGGTGTAAAGGGACTCGCCAAAGGGGCCAGGGTTGAGATATTTAATAAGAAGGTTAAGGTAGAGCTGGCTATTGTCATGGAGTACGGTTTTAATATTCCGGCCACCTGCCAGAGAGCCCAGAGCAAAGTAAAGAACGCGATTGAAAATATGACAGGACTGGAAGTGACAGACGTCAATATCCGGATCGCAGGAATCAATGTTTCAAAAGAGAAATAAGACACGAGGCGTTTGTGTCGTAGCAGATATAGGGGTGCAGGTATGAGCAGAAGAGAGCTGCGGGAACAGATTTTTAAGCTGCTGTTCCGTGTAGAATTTAATGAATTTGAAGATATGCCGGAGCAGGAAGAGCTTTTCTTTGAACAGGAGGATGCTGCGCAGGGAGAAGATGCTGATTATATTTCCAGGAAATATAATGAAATCTGCCAGAAACTCACCGAACTGGATGCAATGCTGAACGAAAAAGCAAAAGGGTGGAATACCGGTCGAATGAGCAAAGTGGATCTGACGATCTTAAGGCTGGCGGTCTATGAGATTAAATATGATGATTCGGTGCCGGCCAGTGTTGCGATCAACGAGGCGGTAGAGCTTGCCAAGAAGTTTGGCCAGGATGCATCGTCAGGTTTTGTCAATGGAATTTTGGCGAAGTTTGTATAGAACGGTAACAGTTTGGCCCAGGACTTTGCACTTGATGTCAATGGATTTTACTTTCGACAAAGTTCGTGAGAAAGTGTAGCAGCAATGCTGTCAGGAATCAATATGCAGAATGTATATACAGTTGCACAGATTAATTCTTATATAAAGAATATGTTCATGCAGGATTATATGTTGCAGTCGATTATGGTGAAAGGTGAGGTAAGTAACTGCAAATATCATTCTTCTGGACATATTTATTTTACATTAAAGGATGCAAAAGGGACGATAGCGTGCGTTATGTTTGCGTCTAACCGCGGTGGCCTGACCTTTAGGATGTCGGAGGGACAGCAGGTTGTCGTAAGCGGCAGTGTGGATGTCTATGAGCGGGACGGCAAGTATCAGCTGTATGCCAGAGCGATACAGCTTGACGGTGCGGGTGCACTCTATGAGAAATATGAAAAGCTGAAAAGGGAACTGGAAGAGCGGGGAATGTTTGCGGCGCAGTACAAGCAGCCAATTCCAGGATATATCCGCAGGCTGGGGGTGGTGACTGCGGCTACGGGAGCGGCTGTCAGAGATATCATTAACATAGCGGGACGGAGAAATCCCTATGTGCAGATAATTCTGTATCCTGCGATCGTACAGGGAGAAGCAGCACCGGCCAGCATTGTAAATGGTATTCATGCTATGGAAAGGATGAATGTAGACACCATGATCGTCGGCAGAGGCGGCGGATCCATAGAGGATCTTTGGGCGTTTAACGAGGAAGTGGTGGCACAGGCGATCTTTGACTGTCCGATTCCCATTATTTCAGCAGTGGGACATGAGACAGACACCACGATTGCTGATTTTGTGGCCGATCTGCGGGCTCCTACGCCGTCGGCGGCTGCAGAGCTTGCGGTTTATGATATTGAACAGCTGGAGGACAGGCTTTCAGAGTATGCTTATACAATGCAGCATATGTGCAGACGGACAGTTAGATATTACAGGCAGGTGGTAGAACAGTACAGTGTGAGACTGCGCTATCTGAGTCCGCTGAATACCATCCGAAACAGGCGAACGCAGGCGTTGTCGCTGGAAGAGCGGCTGCAGAATCTGATGGAGAAGCGGCTTCGGGACAGCAGACACAGAATGGCGATTTATGTAGAGCAGATGAAAGGATTATCGCCGCTGGATAAATTGAACCAGGGGTATGCCTATGCCGCCGATGAGCATGGGAAGACGCTCACATCGATTGAACAGGTTTCAGTCGGCGACGCGATGACAGTTTACGTGAAAGATGGCAGACTTCTGGCACAGGTTACTGATAAATGGCAGAAAGAAGAAGTTCATTGAGGAATATTGAAAGTGGGAATAAGCAAGACTATGAAGGATGAAGAGCAGAAAAAAGAGCAGGATGAACAGGAACTTTCCCTGGAAGAAGCGTTTGTACAGATAGAAGAAGTGATCGCACATCTCGAGACAGAGGAGATAACGCTGGAGGAGTCATTTCAGGAATATAACAGGGGGATGCAGCTGTTACAGCACTGTAATAACGCGATTGACAGAGTGGAGAAGAAAGTACTTCAGATTAATGAGAGTGGTGGATTGGATGAATTTTGAGACAGAGTTAGAACAGAAAACAGCAAAGGTGGAAGCAGTCCTGCGGCGATATCTTCCTGCTGAGACGGGTTATCAGCGCAGGGTCGCGGAGGCAATGAACTATTCGATCCAGGCAGGCGGTAAGCGGCTTCGACCGTTACTGATGGCAGAGAGCGCCGCTCTTTTTACAGATGTGTCTTTGATAAGCATGGAGGGGGATGCCACGGTGCAGGATGGCCTGGTGAATCGCGCGTTACCGTTATTTATGGCGGCATTGGAGATGATACATAACTATTCTCTGGTGCACGATGATCTTCCGGCAATGGATAATGACGAGTATCGCAGAGGGCGTAAGACCACACATGTAGTCTATGGCGAAGGCATGGCAGTTCTGGCGGGAGACGGCCTGCTCAATTATGCTTTTGAGACTGCGGTCTGTGCTTTCGAGAAGGCGGAGACAGAAGCGGAGATTCGCAGGGTGGCGGCAGCGATGAAGATACTGGCCTGCCGGGCTGGAATTAACGGTATGATAGGCGGACAGTGTGCTGATCTGGAAGCGGAGAAACCGGGTGAGAATGTGACAGAGGAGATGCTTCTTTACATTCATGAGCACAAAACTGCGGCATTGATCCAGGCAGCCATGACAATTGGCGCTGTCTTAGCCGGAGCGGCGCAGGAAGAGATCGCTATGCTGGAGAAGTGTGCCTGCAATATCGGGGTGGCATTTCAGATTCAGGATGACATTCTGGATGTGACAGGTTCTCTGGAAATACTGGGGAAACAGGTGGGCAGTGATGAGAAGAATCATAAGCTTACGTATGTTACCATGCATGGTCTGGACGAGTCGAAACGGCAGGTAGCAAAGTTGTCCGAAGAAGCTGTTGAAATTCTTGCTTCTTTTCCACGAAGGAATCTCTTTTTGGAAAAGTTGACAAAACAGTTGATCTACAGAGAGAAATAAAGAGGTTGCATATGCTTTTAGAGAAAATCGAACAGACGAATGATATCAAGCAGATTGCGGAGAGTGACTACGGTGTACTGGCGCAGGAGATCAGGGAGTTTTTGATTCAGTCGATCAGTGAGACCGGCGGACATCTGGGTTCTAACCTTGGTGCCGTCGAGCTTACCATGGCGCTGCATCTGTTTTTGAATCTGCCGGAGGACAAGATCATATGGGATGTGGGACACCAGTCGTATACCCACAAGATTCTGACAGGCAGAAGAGATGGGTTTGCCAATTTACGGAAATTTGGTGGAATGAGCGGTTTCCCGAAGCGCAAAGAAAGTGAATGCGACTGTTTCGACACAGGACACAGTTCGACTTCCATCTCCGCCGGACTGGGTATGGTCAAGGCAAGAGATATTAAAGGGGAGAAGAATACCATTGTATCCGTGATCGGTGACGGATCTCTGACCGGGGGCATGGCGTATGAGGCGCTCAATAATGCTTCCCGCCTGGAGACTAATTTTATTATTATATTGAATGATAATAATATGTCCATATCAGAAAATGTGGGCGGTGTATCGAAATACCTGAACAACATCAGAACGGCGGATATGTATCTGGATCTGAAAGAGGGAGTCTATAATTCCCTCCATGGGAAGTCGAAATATGGAGATAAAGTGGTATCCCAAATCAGAAGGGCCAAGAGCAGTTTTAAACATCTGGTGGTGCCGGGCATGTTTTTCGAGGATATGGGAATTACCTATCTTGGTCCTGTGGACGGGCATAATATCTCGTCTATGGTTCGTCTGCTGGGAGAGGCCAGGAAGATCAGAGGAGCAGTTCTTTTACACGTGATCACGCAGAAAGGAAAGGGATATGTACCGGCGGAGAGACATCCGGCCAGGTTCCACGGGGCAGAGCCTTTTGACATAGAGACGGGAATTCCCAGCAAACCGCAGAGCAAAGCCAATTATACGGATATTTTTTCCACGGTTATGTGTAAACTGGGCCAGCGGCAGGAGAATGTGGTGGCGATCACGGCGGCGATGCCGGACGGTACGGGCTTGAAGCGTTTTCGGAATATGTATCCGGAAAGGTTTTTTGATGTGGGCATTGCGGAAGAACATGCGGTGACATTTGCGGCGGGCCTGGCAGCCGGCGGGCTGCGGCCTATTGTGGCGATTTATTCCTCCTTTTTACAGAGAGCCTATGATCAGATCCTGCATGACGTCTGTCTGCAGAATCTGCCGGTCATCTTTGCCATTGACAGAGCGGGACTGGTGGGCAGTGACGGAGAGACTCATCAGGGCATTTTTGATCTGTCCTATCTGTCTTCTATTCCAAATATGCATATTATGGCTCCCAAAAATAAATGGGAGCTTTCGGATATGATGAAATTTGCACTGGCTTCAGAGATGCCGATGGCAATCCGTTACCCGAGAGGCGAGGCGTTTGACGGACTTAAGGATAACCGTGCGCCTGTCGTATATGGGAAGAGCGAACCCATATATGAGGAGGAGGATATCATATTGTTTGCGGCAGGCAGTATGGTGAAGGTAGCTCTTGAAGTGCGCAGACAGCTTAAGGACAGAGGGTATTCATGTTCTCTGACCAATGCGCGTTTTGTGAAGCCGATCGATGAACAGGCGGTGCGCGATGCGTGCAGGGAACACAGGCTGATCGTCACGCTGGAAGAAAATGTGGCAAGCGGAGGATATGGCGAGAAGGTCAGAGCGTATGTGGATGGGATCGATGCACCGGTACAGGTGCTTAACATAGCGGTGCCGGATGAATATGTGGAGCATGGCAATGTGGAGCTGTTGAAGCGCGAGATTGGGATCGATGCGGACTCAGTCACGACGAAGATCCTGACCTGTTATGTATCGATGGCCGGAGAGCGAAAACAGCAATCAGAAGCAGAAAGTGCAGACAGATGAAAGAGAGACTGGATGTTATTCTTGTGAAACGTGGTCTTGCCCCTTCCAGAGAGAAAGCCAGGGCCATCCTGATGGCTGGAAATGTTTTCGTGGACGGACAGCGGGAAGATAAAGCCGGATCAACGTTTGATGAAAGTAAAATTCATATAGAGGTGAAGGGAAACAATCTGAAATATGTAAGCCGCGGCGGATTGAAACTGGAGAAAGCGATGGAGCAGTTTCCCATCCTGCTCGAGCATACGGTCTGTATGGATATTGGGGCTTCTACGGGTGGCTTTACGGACTGCATGCTGCAAAACGGAGCTGACCGGGTGTATGCTGTTGATGTGGGACATGGGCAGCTGGCGTGGAAGCTGCGGAATGATAAGAGAGTGGTATGCATGGAAAAAACGAATTTCCGTTATGTAGCCCGGGAGGATATCGGGCAGGAAATTGATTTTGCTTCCGTGGATGTATCTTTTATCTCTCTTACCAAGATTCTGATTCCGGCACGTAATTTACTGAAAGAGCAGGGACACATGGTCTGTCTGATCAAACCTCAGTTTGAAGCCGGCCGGGAGAAGGTTGGCAGGAAGGGCGTTGTCAGGGAATCGGCAGTGCATGAGGAAGTGATATGTAAAGTGACGGATTATGCGGATCTGATCGGGTTTGAGGTTTTGGGGCTTACGTATTCCCCGATCAAGGGACCGGAGGGGAATATAGAATATCTGATCTATTTGGAGAAGAGAACAGATATCCCGGAAGAAGTGTGCAGTCTGTCCGAGGCCGAGGCGGAAGACATGCTTCGCGCAGTTATGGAGAAGAAGAGCGGAAAGGCATACGGCAGGGATATGAAGGAAATGATAAATTCCGTAGTGACAGACGCACACAGCGATTTGGATGAGGCGAAACGGACAAAATGAAACAATTTTATCTGATCACAAATAAAGTGAAGGATCCGGACAGTTTCTATACACAGAAGATAATCTCGTATTTGGAAATGCATGGTGCGAATGTTGCCTGTGTAGAGAATGTGGAGCAATTCTCGGAGAGATGTGATGAAAAAGCAGCCGGCTGGGATGAGGCAAAGTGTGTTTTGGTTTTGGGCGGCGATGGTACACTGCTTCGTGCGGCTCGAATTATGATGAACAGAGACATTCCTTTACTGGGAATAAATCTTGGTACGCTGGGATATCTGGCGGAGGTCGAAATTGCCTTCATAGAGGAGGCGCTTGATAAGCTGCTGGCAGATCAGTTCACGCGGGAAGAGCGGATGATGCTGGTAGGGCAGGTTCAGAGTCGGGAAGTGACGCAGGAGAATTTTGCGTTGAATGATATTGTCCTGTCCCGATGTGGGTCCTTACAGGTTTTAAATTTTCATATTTATGTAAACGGACAGTTTTTAAACAGCTACAGCGCTGATGGGATGATCGTGGCGACACCGACAGGATCTACCGGTTATAATCTGTCGGCGGGTGGACCAATCGTGGAGCCGAGTGCAAATCTGCTTTTACTGACGCCGATCTGTCCGCATACTCTGCATACAAGAAGTATTGTGCTGGCTCCCGATGATACAGTGAGGATTGAAATTCCGGAGGGAAAGGATGGCCGGGAACAGCTGGTGGAAGTCAGTTATGACGGGAGCTGTAAAGTCAGGTTACGGACAGGGGATTATATTGTTGTCTGCCGGGCGGACAGAACAACAGGAATTTTGAAATTGAATACGGAGAGTTTTTTGACTGTTTTACATAAAAAGATGAGTGAATGACGGTTGCAAAATTTAGAGTAAATGATGAGACAGTGATCTATGAAAAAGAGAAGACATGAAAAAATTGTTGAATTGATTGGTCAATATGAAATTGAAACGCAGGAAGAACTGGCGGACAGACTGCGGGAAGAAGGATATCAGGTAACGCAGGCGACGGTGTCCCGCGATATCAGGGAATTGAAATTATCGAAGATTTCCGGCGGTAACGGCAGACAGAAGTATATTGCTTTTACGCGGGAAGAAGTGCATCTGGGTGACAAATTTATCCGGGTGCTGCGGGAAGGGTATGTGTCCATGGATCTGGCGCAGAATCTGCTTATTATGAAGACGGTGTCCGGCATGGCAATGGCGGTGGCGGCGGCGGTAGATGCATTGAAACTGGACGAGATCGTAGGATGCATCGCAGGAGACAATACGATCATGATGGCGATGCGCAGTGAAAATGAGGCGGCGCAGGTCATGGATAAATTAAGAAGAATGATAGAACAATAAGATACAGCGACGTGATGTATGTCAGGATCGGCCGGCAGGCTGTGAGGGTAGTGTACAGGGAAGCGTTGGTGATTATGTATTGGGATGACTGTCGCTGAGCGGCAGACATGTCCGGAGAGAATACATAAGAGGTGAAAGAATGTTACAAAGTTTACATGTGAAAAATCTGGCGTTGATCGATGAGGTCGAGGTAGATTTCGGAGAAGGCCTGAATATCCTTACCGGGGAAACGGGAGCCGGCAAGTCCATTATCATCGGATCCATTAATCTGGCGCTGGGAGCAAAGGCGGACAGGGAGCTGATCCGGACGGGAGCGGAGTATGCGTTGGTGGAGCTGGTCTTTACGGTAGAGCAGCCGCAGCAGCTGAGAGCCATACAGGAACTGGATTTGCCTGTGGAGGAGGAACAGATTATTTTGCAGCGCAGGATCATGCCAAACCGTAATGTCTGTAAAGTGTGTGGGGAGACGGTGACTGCCAGACAGTTGAAGCAGCTGGCGGAGATCCTGATCGACATTCATGGGCAGCATGAGCACCAGTCGCTGCTGCAATCTGCCAAACAGCTGGAAATATTGGATGCGTATGCCGGGGAGGAGCTGACGCCGCACAAAGCAGCTTTGAGAGATATCTATATCCAATACCGCAAGGCAGTGGAGGAACTGTCCGGCAATGAGGTGGATGAGGAGACCAGAAAAAGAGAGGTGGCGCTGGCGGAGTTTGAGTGTCAGGAGATTGAAGAGGCGGCGTTGGTTCCGGGAGAGGATGAGGAGGTTGAGCAGACTTACCAGAAGCTCGTAAATGGACAGAAGATCCGGGATGCAGTCAGCATGGCACATGCGCTTTGCGGCTATGAGGAGGGCGGCATTGGTACTAATACGGGGCGGGCGCTCCGTGAGATGAAGTCGGTATCATGCTATGATGATGCACTCAGAGAATTTGAACAGCAGCTTCTGGATATAGACAGCCTGCTGAATGATTGTAACCGTGGCATGGCGGATTATCTGGCGGAATTGGAGTTTGACGGCGAACTTTTTGATCAGACGGAGAAGCGTTTGAATTTGATTAATCATTTAAAAACAAAATATGGGAAAACAATAGAGGATATCCTGTCATATCGTGATAACGCAGAGAGAATCCTGGAGAAGTACAGAGATTATGACACATATCGTCTGGAACTGTCCAAACGCGCAGAGGCTTTCAGGAAAGAAGCACTTGCGGTGTGTACGGAGATATCTGATATTCGCCGCCGCTGTGCCGATAAATTATCCGAGGAGATGAGACACGCGCTTATTGATCTGAATTTCCAGGAAGTTGCTTTTGAGATCCAAGTTACGTCTTCACAGGATCTGATCAGTGGAAATGGGTTTGACAAAGCAGCTTTTCTGATCTCCACGAATGCCGGGGAAAAGCTGCGGGATTTGGCGCAGGTAGCCAGCGGTGGTGAATTGTCGCGTATTATGCTGGCGCTTAAGACAGTGCTTGCGGATAAGGATGCGATTGAGACCCTTATCTTTGATGAGATCGATACGGGGATCAGCGGTAAGACGGCATGGAAAGTGTCGGAGAAAATGGGAATTCTTGGCAGAGGACATCAGATCATATGCATTACGCACCTTCCGCAGATCGCTTCAATGGCGGACCGGCATTTCTGCATCGAAAAGAAAGTGGAAGAGAATCGTTCCGTTACGGATATCAGGAAACTGGAGGAGGAAGAGAGCATTGCAGAGGTGGCCAGAATGCTCGGAAGCGCCAGTATTACTGAAAATGTTATGAACAATGCGAGAGAGATGAAAGAATTGGCAAGAAAAACAAAACAATACTAAATTAAAATCGAAAATTTTTCACATACTAGAAAGGACATGCTCGGTGTATGTCCTTTTTCCATGGAAAGAGAAAAAGCGCTGGGTGTACATGCATTATGCTGTTTGCCGTATAAGTGCGTAAAAAAGATGGGAGATGTGGAAAATTGAACCGATTGATCGATATGACAAAGCAACAGGAAAGAATCTACAGGGCTTTCTTATATATAGTACTTGCTGCCGCAGTGATTGCGCTTACGATAGCGGTATATCTGGCTTATTGGGATAAAATTCCGTCAACCATTAAGATCCGTGCAGGTGTGGAACAGGAACTTGATTTCAAGGTGCCGGTATCGGGGAAGATTTATCGTGTAAAAGAAGAAGATGCGGCGCCGGTCGCTTCCCTGCCGGACCATACGGAGGGAGAGGGGACAAAACAGGCGGCGGGAGATAGAGCCGATGACACGGAGAGTATTCCGATAGATTTTACACATAAAGTGAGAGTCAAGGCGAATGCCATTGATACTTATAAGATGGACCTGAAACTTTTCGGGGTAATCCCTTATAAAAATGTGGATGTAGAGGTGATTCAGGATAAACTGCTCACGCCTTCGGGAATCCCTATCGGTATTTATGTGAAAACAAGTGGAGTACTGGTGGTCGGAATCGGGGAGTTCGAAAACAGTGAGGGAAAGAAAGTGTCGCCTGCAAAATATGCGCTGCAGAAGGGAGACTATATTCTGCAGGTAAATAATGTGATGGTCGAAAATAAAAAGCACTTTATCGGAATGGTGGAGGCATCCGAAGGAGAGAGTATGGTGCTGTCGATCAAGCGGAATGGCGAAGTGACGGATATTATGGTAACGCCGGAGGCCAATCAGAATCAGGAGTGGAAGATGGGGATCTGGATCAGGGACAACGCACAGGGCATCGGAACCATGACTTACGAGGATGCGGACAGTTCTTTCGGAGCGCTGGGACATGGCATCAACGATGTGGATACTTCTCTGCTGATGAATCTGGAGGAAGGAACGCTCTACAGGACGGAGATTGTAGGGATCACCAGAGGATCAAACGGCAGTCCCGGTGAGCTGACAGGTTATATCGAATATGACAGTGATAATGTGATCGGTGAGATCACAGAAAACACAGAGGAAGGTATTTTTGGGATATGTGATGAAGAGGTGGAAGAAGCATCGGTCTTTGAACCGATTCCGATCGCACTTAAGCAAGAGATTGAAATGGGACCGGCACAGATCATTTGTTCTGTTACCGGAGAGCCGGAGTTCTACGATGTGGAGATCGTGGAGGTGAATCTGGATCGGGATAATATCAACAGAGGAATTGTAGTGAAGGTGGTAGATGAGAAACTGCTGACGTTGACCGGCGGGATCATTCAGGGAATGAGCGGCAGTCCGATCATTCAGAACGGTAAGCTGGTGGGGGCGGTAACTCACGTACTGGTACAGGATTCCACGCGGGGATATGGAATTTTTATTGAAGAAATGCTGGGGCATTGATAAAATTTTTCAAAATCAACAAAAAAGGACGGGCAGGATTGTAGATTATGCCTGCCCTTTTTTTATATTTGTTTACAGGCTTTGTATAGTTTGCTATAATGATTGTGTCAAAAATTTATCCTGCGTGTAAAGCAGCGGTAATTATCGTGGGTTATACCTGGCTGCAGGAATAAACGGTCAACGGTGATTTTTTTCAGGGGGGGGGGTAAGACCGTTTGAAGATTATGATTGTGGAGGATGAATCGATCATCCGTAACGGGCTGGTAAAGCATATTAAATGGGAAAGCCTGGGGATCAATGAGCTGCGGGTGGCGGCGAACACACAGGAGGCGCTTGCGATCTGCGAAAGCTATGTGCCGGATATCGTGGTGTCCGATATTTCCATGCCCGGAGAGAACGGCATTGTGCTGTGCCGGAAGCTGCGGCAGCTTTTTCCGGAGATCGAGATCATCTTTGTCACCGGCTATGCGGACAAGGAATATCTCAAAGCGGCCATTGACCTGCATGCGGTGCGGTACGTGGAGAAGCCGATCAACAGGAAGGATATCTCGGAGGCGGTGCAGGAGGCAGTGAGCCGGGCGCAGAAGACGAGGGAACATAAGGCGGCGCATCTGCACACGCTTTTTATCGACTCGGCCTCTTTTCCGATCTATACCAGCGGCAAGAATGTATTTCGTGTGGGGATCCTGCATCTGGGGCAGAAGGAGGATCTGGCGGATATCCGCGGGCGGCTGGTGGAAGGGTTTGACACATGGCTGCGGGAGATAAGAGGAAATATCCTGGTAGAGATCTCGGATCCGACGACGCTCTCGTTTCTGATCGGCGGGGAGGATGTCATCCCGCTTGACGGGGCGGGCAGGAAGGCGTACATACGGGTCGTAGAGCAGATCCTCGGGGAAGAATTGAGATGGTTTCTGGCCATGGGCAGCCAGGTGGATGAGACCGAGGCGATCACGGACTCCTGGCAGGCGGCCAGACAGGTGCAGAAGTCGCTGGCTTATCAGGGTTGGAATCATGTGGCATTCCCGGAAGATCTGCAGGGGGATCACAGGCTTGCGCTGGATATGACGGTGGTTGACCGTTTTGCGGAGGCTGTGTCCAGGAAAGAGGAAGAGGCGGCCGTCGCCCTGTTGGATCAGGTCGCCAGAGAGCTGGAGCAGAAACAGGTTTATCTGAACGGGGATGCCCGCCATGTCTATTATTCCCTGAATCTGGTCATCAAGCAGGCGGAACTGGCGCTGCGGTTTGACGATATGAGCATGGAGACGGGCAGAGCAGAGGCGGATTATTTCGAGCATGTGGAGACCTTTGCGGAGATGAATGCGTATCTGCAGAACCGGTTGTCCGGTCTTTTTGAGGGCGGAGAGGCGCAGAAGAGCACTTACGTGGTCAAGCGGACCATGGATTATATCTGGGAAAATTACGGGGATTCTTCCCTGTCGATCAAAGAGCTTGCGGATCATGTCTATCTTACGCCGACTTATCTGAGCAATCTTTTCAAGAAGAGCACCGGTCTGACGATCGGGCAGTATCTGGTGGATGTGAGGATCAGGAAGGCGAAACGGCTGATGAAGGAGCCGAAACTGAAGTTCTATCAGATAGCCTCTATGGTGGGCTATGAAGATTCTAATTATTTTGCCAAGATTTTCAAGAAGAAGACGAATATGACGCCGTCGGAATACAAGGAGAGTTTATCGGTTCGATGAAAAAGATGTTGGACAGGATGTCTATGCAGAAGCGGATGATGATCTATTTCGCGGTGCCTTTGCTGATCATACAGACGGCAGTGGCCGCTGTCTTTTATCCTGTTCTGCTGGAAAAGTACAAAAATCAGCTGGACTATTCCCGGGAACAGTCCGTCAGCCAGGCGGTGTCTTTCGTGGGCAGTTATATTCACAATATGGAATATCTTGCGCAGATGGTAGAAAATAACGGGGAAATTCACGATATCCTTTCGGCTAAAGAATTTAACGGCGCCAGAAATCTGGATGATCAATATAGGGAATTCTATACGCTGAACAGGGCATTTGCCTCACTGGAATTCTCCAATTCTCTGTATCGGTTTGGTCTGTATATCTCTGAGGATATCGTATATGTGAGTAATCAATACTATATTTTTCCGGATACCAGGCTGATAATGCGGGATGATTATGAACGGATGACGGAATATTTCGCTATGGGCAGAGATTATCTGGCACACAGTGAGGAGAGGAAAGACGTCGGTTCCATGGATACCTACAGCATGTTGACGCTGTATCACCAGATCAGGGACAGCAGCGGTGAAAATGTGTTGGGCGTATGCAGTATCAGCATCGACGGGGAACGTCTGGTGCAGGTGATGGAGAATGCCAACATAACGTCCAACGGGCTGGTTTATCTGGTCAATGCCGAGGGGGAAGGTGCGGTATCTTCCAATGCGGATCTGTTTGAGAAAATAGAGGAGCAGGATTCCTTTCTGCTCACGAAAGGGGAGCAGGCCTGGGAATCTGTCAGAGTGGGACGGACGGTTTACTATGCGGATCGGGAGCCGATAGAAGATACAGGCTGGCAGCTGGTGGCTTTGATCCCTGAAAGTGAGTATAACGGGCAGTTTCGCGGTCTGGTGCTGAGCGCTGCGGTGGCGGTGGTGGTCATGATGATCATGATCATGGGGGCATCTTACTTTTTGTCCAACTATTATGTAGGCAGGTTGAAAAAACTGAGTATGGAAATGCAGCATCTGCAGGAAGGTGATCTCAATGTACAGCTGCCTTCGATCCAGCAGGGCGATGAGGTGGAAGAGGTATACCGGAACTTCAATTTTATGGTGGGAGAGGTACGCAGGCTGCTGCGGGAGCATTTTCAGCTCGGTAAGGATGCGAGGGTGGCGGAGCTTCGTGTTCTGCAGGCACAGATCAATCCGCATTTTCTGTACAATACACTGGATCTGATCAACTGGATCGCCATGGACTATGAGGCGGAGGATATCGAGAAGATCGCGTGGAATCTGGCCCGTTTTTACCGGCTAAGCCTGAACCACGGCAAGGATCTGATCAGCATCGGTGAAGAGGTGGAGCATGTACAGGTATATGTCAATATCCAGAAATTCCACTATGACGATGCGGTTCATCTTAAGGTCGAGGTTCCGGAAGAACTGCGTTCTCTGGCGTGTCTGAATATTATTCTGCAGCCTTTCGTGGAGAATGCGATTTTGCACGGGATCGGAGAGAGGACGGAGATCAGGCAGTGTTCTATCGTGATCAGAGTAGCACGGCAGGGGGATGACATTCTTTTTATGGTGAAGGACGACGGCCCCGGCATGACGCAGCAGCAGATGGAGGAGGTCACCGCCTGTAATATTGATCAGATCAAGGGCGGTTACGGGGTGAAGAATATCAATTTCAGGATAAAGTTATGTTTCGGAGAGGAATACGGCGTCAGATATGAGAGTGTGCTCGGAGAAGGGACAACGGCGTTTGTATTGATTCCGGCGATGACGATAGAAGAGGCGGAGGAGAAAGTTATGTAAACTATAGTAAACGAAATTTCTAATGTCGTTAACTATAACAGAAAAATACTGTATGTAGGTACTGTGGATACCAGCAAGCCGAATGGCTTGCTTTTTTTGTGTATTTTGTCGGGAAAAATAAACAGGAAATAAAAAAACATAAAATATTCCTTAATTTCGTAATTTTACTATATTCAAACTGCACAAAGGATTTCCTATAATTTCTATAGCATTTGTTTAACATAAAGAGAAGGAACAAATTTTGTGTGGACAGATGAAATTTAATATTTCAGTAAGGAGGGTATCCATGAAAAAAGAAGGCTTCTTATATGAATTTAAGAAGAACAAAGCACTTTTTGCCATGGCGGCGCCGGCGTTTATTCTGGTTCTCGTCATGCAGTATTTTCCCATGAGCGGCCTGATCCTGGCATTCAAAGAGTATCAGTACAATCTGGGTGTGTTCGGCAGTCCCTTTAACGGGCTGCAAAACTTCGGTTACCTGTTCAATTCAGGAACCGGCTGGTTGATCACCAGAAATACGATCCTCTACAATCTGCTGAATCTGGTGACTTCCCAGCTGCTCGCAGTGGTGATCGCGATCTTTATCACGGAAATACGGGCAAAATATTTTAAGAAAGTAACACAGACAGTCATTCTTCTGCCGTATTTCATTTCGTGGGTTGTAGTCGGCGTATTCGTATTCTCTATCTTCAACTATGAGACAGGGCTGATCAATACCATGATCAATGCCATCGGCGGCGAGAAGGTTAACTTCTACATGATGCCCACGGCATGGCCGGTTATCATCTGTGCGTTTAACGCATGGAAATGGACAGGATACAATTCCGTTATTTATATTGCGGCCGTGACGGGTGTAGACGGAGAGATCAATGAGGCGGCCGAGATCGACGGCGCTACGATCTTCCAGCGGATCCGTTACATAACCTTACCCTCTATCAGACCTACGCTTGTGACGATGGTCCTGCTGCAGGTGGGACGAATCCTGCGCGGCGATTTCGAGATGTTCTACCAGATCGTCGGCAACAATGGACAGCTGTTTAACGCGACAGATGTTATTGATACCTATGTATTCCGTTCCCTGATTACAAATCCTGATATCGGTATGACAGCGGCGGCTACGTTCTACCAGTCAGTACTCTGCTTCGCGATCATCATGATCGTCAATACGGTTGTGAAGAAGATTGACGAAGACTACGCGCTGTTCTAAGAGGAGGGACATTATGGCTAATAAAGATAAAGATTTAATGATGTCGGCGCCGCGCAATATCAAGCTGAGCGCGTCATCCAAAGTATTCTATGTGATCTGTTATGCGATCGTGGCGGTCATCGCCGTGATCTGTCTGATCCCGTTCCTGCTTCTTATTTCCGGTTCCTTTACGGCGGAGCAGTGGATCAGCTTCCACGGATTCAGCCTGCTGCCGGGAGAGTTCTCCACGGAGGCGTACAACATTATCTTCAAGACGCCGGAACGGATCTTCCGGGCATACGGCGTATCCATTTTCATCACGCTGGTGGGCACGGTACTGGGCCTGCTGCTGACGACGATTACGGCTTACGTGATCAGCCGTAAGGACTTTAAATATAGAAATGTACTGTCATTCTTCTTCTATTTCACGACGCTGTTTAACGGCGGAATGGTCAGCACCTACATTTTCTATATCCAGTATCTGCATTTGCGGGACAATATGCTGGCGCTGATCCTGCCCGGTATGTTCAATGTTTTCTATCTGTTGATCATGAGGACCTTTGTCAATAATATACCGTTCTCGCTGGTGGAATCCGCGAAACTGGACGGAGCGGGTGAGTGGAGGATCTTCTTTACCATCATCTTCCCGCTTTTGAAGTCCGGACTGGCGACCATCGGCCTGTTCCTGGCACTTGGTTACTGGAATGACTGGTATAATGCGATGCTGTATATGAGCACCGAGGAGAAATATCCGCTGCAGTATATGTTGTATTCCATTCAGCAGCAGACCCAGGCGCTTGCCAGAATTGCCGCACAGGCCGGCATACAGGTGGCAAATCTGCCGTCTAACTCCTTAAAACTGGCAATGGCAGTGGTTGCGACCGGACCGATCGTTATCGTCTATCCGTTCGTACAGAGGTACTTTATCGCAGGTATTACGATCGGCTCCGTGAAGGGCTAAAGGACAGGATTTTGTTGGTACAGCCAAGTTATTTGGCAGCAAATAAATTATGCAATGATAACCATAAGGAGGTAAAAAAGAATGAAAAAGAAACTGGTTGCAGTATTACTTGCAGCAACAATGTCGCTTGGTCTGCTTGCAGGCTGTGGAGGTTCAGGCGGAGCGTCTTCCTCAGGAGATGCAGCGTCTTCGGGAAGCTCCTCAGAGGCAGGCGCAACGGGAGAGGTTGACACGTCCAAAGAGGTGGAACTGGTGATGTACGTGATCAGTGACAGACCGGCCGGACAGGATATTGTGGACGAGAATCTGAATACCCTGTTGAAGGAAAAGCTGAATTGTACTTTGAAGATCAACTGGATCGGCTGGGCGGAGTATGCACAGAAGTATCCGCTGCTGTTCTCATCGGGTGAAGAGTTTGATATGGCATATTGTGCAGGCTGGCTTGGTTTTGCAAACCTGGCACAGAGAGGCGCATTTATGGCATTGGATGATCTGCTTCCTGCCTATGCGCCGGATAACTATGCAATGCACTCCGAATCCGCGCTGCAGCAGGCAACGATCAACGGCAAACTGTATGCAGTTCCTACGCTGCTGCCTACGTACACGACTTACGGAAGCATTTACCGTGGTGATATCGCGGCGGAAGCAGGCATTACGGGGCCGATCGATACGTTTGAGAAGGTAGAAGAGTTTGCGGATTATGTGGTTGCAAATCATCCGGAGATGGAAGCGCTTGACCAGTATTCGGCAGGACCGGAGCTGTCTCTTGTGTGGACGAGAATGGACGGCCTTATGGATGTTGATTCCAACATGCGTTATCTGTTCTATGATCCTTCGGAAGAGCATCCGACAGTCAAGGCGATCTATGATCTTGATGGGGTGACAGAGTTTTATCAGATGTGTAAGGAGTGGTGCGATAAGGGATATTGGAGTAAGTCCGCACTGGCTGATACGGATTCCCAGAAGACACAGAATGGTAAAGCAGCTATGCGTTTCCATAATATCGACTCCTGGTCAAGTCTCTGTGTGTTGCATCCGGAATGGGATTTCCAGTATGGCCCGATGACAAAAGACATTGCACATCTGCCGTATACGCAGGATTGCATGGTTATCTCCAACACGGCGAAGAATCCGGAGAGAGCGTTGGCGTTCTGGAATCTGCTGACCACAGATCAGGAAGTATATGACGCGCTGTACTACGGTGTGCTTGGAACAAGCTATGAGCTGAACGACGAAGGACAGTTCACGATCCTGGACACCGATCTGTATGCGACCAATGCAATGTGGGCAGCACGTACCATGGATCTGAACCGTAACCAGGCCGGTGTACCCGAGACTTATGATACCCTGCGGCAGGAATGGGAAGGAAAGATCAAGGAAGGCGTCGGAGCCGAGAAATTTACCGGTTTTGTCATGGATACTTCCAGCATCAGCACGGAAGTTGCGGCATGTACCAATGCGAGACAGCAGTATGGCTGGCCGTTGGAGCTGGGTTATACAGATAATGTAGAAGCATCGATCGAGGAATACAAAACTGCAATGCAGGCTGCAGGAATCGATAAGGTGATCGCAGAGTGTCAGAAACAGCTGGATGCCTATCTGGAGAGTCTGAACTAAGAGACGATTACAGGCTATATAGAATGACGGAATGATTGTGTTAAGGGATATTGGGGTTGATGAGTGATTTGTCAACCCCTCTTTTTTTAAAAGGAAAAATAAACAGGATCCGATGAAGAGTGCAGCGGTGAGGGGAAGGTGTCCTCACTGCAAAGCGCTTCGGAATGGAGGAAGGTTGAAAAATCACACTGATGTGCTGATTTTTCAACTGCGAGTTTGTGCCGGAGCCACAAACTCGAGATCGCAGAGCCAAATTTAAAATTTGGCTCGCGGCCTTCGCAAAAGAACTGCTTCGGCATGGAGGTAAGAATGAAAAAAGCAACAATGTACACAACGATACTGGGCAGTGACGGCGTCAGGCAGGAAACCTACGAGACGAGTCTGGTGCCCGACAGTAAGGCGCAGGAGATGGATGTGGTGAATGTATATCCCCGCAAGCGGTATCAGGTCATACAGGGCTTTGGTGCGGCGCTCACGGAGTCGGCCGGTTACACGCTGGCGCGGATGAGCAGGGAGAAACAGAAAGAGATCGTAGAGTCCTGTTACGGCAGGGACGGGCTCGGTTATACGCTTGGCAGAATACATATGGACAGCTGTGATTTTTCCATCAGCAACTACTGTGCGGTGGAAGATCCCGGGGATGCCGCGTTTGGTGATTTTACACTGGAACGGGATGCGAAATATGTAAAGCCGTTAATCAAAATGGCGGAGGAAGCGTTGGGACAGCCGGTATCGCTGCTGCTTTCCCCCTGGTCGCCGCCGGCTTTTATGAAAGAGACCGGCGTGCGCAATGGTGGCGGACACCTGCGCAGGGAATGTTATCAGGCCTATGCGGATTATGTGGTGAAGTATATCACGGCGTATCAGAAACGGGGCATACAAATTTCCTGTATGACGGTGCAGAATGAGCCTCTGGCCGTCCAGACATGGGATTCCTGCGAGTATACGGCGGAGGAAGAGAAGGAATTCCTGCGGGATTATCTGTATCCGGCGCTGAAAGAGAACGGGCTTGCGCATGTGAAACTGTATATCTGGGATCACAACAAGGAACGGGTTTATGAGCGGGCCTGTGAGATCGTGGATGAGACGACCAGGGACATGGTGGCAGGCGTGGCTTATCACTGGTATTCGGGAGATCATTTTGCGACTTTGCAGATGGTGCGGGAGGACTTCCCGGAACTGCTTTTGATGCGCAGCGAGGGCTGCGTAGAGTACGCGCGGGGTGCGGAACATGTGCCGGACGATATGCGCCATGCCAGACTGTACGCTCATGATCTGATCGGGGATCTGAACCATGGAATGAACAGCTGGCTGGACTGGAACCTTGTGCTGGACGAACAGGGCGGCCCCAACCATGTGGGGAATTTCTGTAACGCGCCGGTGATGTGCGATACGACCACAGACACGGTGGAAGTGAAACCCATGTTCCATGCCATCGGACAGTTCAGTAAATATATCAGGCCGGGTGCGGTGCGGATCGGGTGCTCCAGCTTTTCACCGGAGGTGGAAGTGACTGCGGCGCAGAATCCGGACGGTTCCGTGGCGGTGGTGATCCTGTACACCGGTCAGGGCAGGAAGATGATCCATCTGCGTACAGAGGGGATGATCACGAGAGTCGTTGTACCGGAGAACAGTATTTCGACGGTTGTTTTGGAGTAAGGAAGAAGGAGGGGAAAATCATGTATATCAAAGGTGTTAATCTGGGAAACTGGCTTGTATTGGAGAAATGGATGAGCCCGGGACTTTTTGCGGGGACGACGGCGGAGGATGAATATTATCTGCCTGCCCGGCTTCCGCGGGATGTGTATGAGGCGCGGATCAGAACCCACCGCGCGGAGTATATCACGGAGCGGGATTTTACGCGGATCAAAGCCATGGGCATGAATACCGTGCGGATTCCGGTGCCGTATTTTATCTTCGGGGACAGGGAACCCTTTATCGGTTGTGTGGAAGAGCTGGATCGTGCTTTTTGCTGGGCGGAGCGCTATGGACTTAAGATCCTGGTGGATCTGCATACCGCGCCGGACAGCCAGAACGGTTTCGACAACGGCGGTATCAGCGGTGTGTGCAAGTGGTCTCAGGAGCCGGAGGAAGTGGAGTTTGAGCTGACCGTGCTGGAGCGGCTGGCTAAGCGGTACGGCCACAGAGAAGGGCTGTGGGGCATTGAAGTGATCAATGAGCCGATCACGGAAGAAATCTGGAACCAGATGGATGTGCCGGCGCGTTATCCGGCAGTGGATCCGAAGAAGGCGGAAGGAACAAGGCCCAATACGCTGGCGTTCATCCGGCAGTTCTATCTGGATGCCTATGACCGTCTGCGCAGATATCTGCCGGAGGAAAAGTGCGTGGTGATCCACGATGCGTTCCTGCTGAAAGCATGGAAAGATTTCATGCGCGAAGACAAGTATAAGAACGTGGTGCTGGATACGCACCAGTATCTGATGATGGCGGAAGGGATGGGCTGCGAGCAGACCGTAGAAGGCTATTTGAAGTTCATCAAGGAGAATTACGAGGCCGATATCCGGGAGATGCAGCAGTACTTCCCGGTGATCTGCGGCGAGTGGTGTCTCTTCAACTCATTGGCGGTGGGAAAAGACACGAAGGGCGGTCAGACCGTGCTAAACGGTCAGGAAGGCATGTCAAAAGAGAGTATCAGTGACGCGGAGAAGAAGCAAATCTACAGGGCGCTGGCGGATGCACAGCTGGAAGCATGGAAGGCAGGCATCGGCTATTTCTACTGGAGCTACAAACTGCTTGTCGATACCGTGAACGAGACCGGCTGGGTAGGCTGGGACAGCTGGGATCTTGGCCGGTGCGTTGATTTCGGGTGGTTTCCGGTGGAGTGACCTGCCGGTATGTATATTGGGGAAGCGGCAGAGAGATCTGCCGTTTCCTGCTGCAAGTCGGGACTCAGATGGTATGCTTAGTCTGTCAATCCAGATTGTATATTTAAACTATATTTATAAAAAGGTATTGCAATGGCAGGGAGATTCTGCTATAGTAGATTTATCAATTCAAGGTGAAGCTCTTATTTCTATCAGGCGGCGCTGCCCGACAGTGCCTGCATGAAGGAAATCTGCATCGGCATTTCGCCGTATATTCACGGAAGAAGAAATCAAATAAGGCAGGCAGAGAGGAAGCCGGCAGTTTATCCGTGCGGCTTGGAAAGTTGAGATGCTTCAGGAATACAATGCCACAAAAGAAAATGCAGTGATTAAATTACAGGCCAAATTTCCCCAAAACGCCGGGCTGGCGGCGGAAATCGTGGAGAGATACTGGCAGGAGAACTGAGTTGTGCGATGCCTTAATATTCCATAGTATTCTTCTATTGTTTATAATGGTTTATGTCGGAACGCGTCAGCAGACCGACGGGAAATATGTTGGAATTGTATGAATAAGGTTACTGTCTGGTATGAATGTGCATTCTTATGGAACAGCGACGGCAGCGGACCAGTAAGAAGATGGAGGAGTACTTATGGAGACATTAAACATGACAGCGGCGAGAGATCAAAAACAATTTTACAAACTTCTGGATAATCTAATCAATACAAACAAAGAATTCCAGATTATGATAACGGTTCCTTCGGGGACAAAAGAAACAGATGTATCGGAGAAAGACGCGGCTTTGCCTTCTTTTCTGACAAGAGATCTTGAAAAGGATGTGACGGATATGATCCATGAGATTGGGGTACCGGCGCATATCAAGGGTTATCAGTATCTGCGGGAGGCGATCATGATGTCGGTGGACGATGTGGAGATGTTGGGATCGATCACGAAAGTGCTGTACCCGACCATCGCGAAGAAATATCAGACTACGCCCAGCCGGGTGGAGCGCGCCATCCGGCACGCGATCGAGGTTGCATGGTCCAGAGGAAGGATGGAGACGTTGGACGCCCTGTTTGGGTATACCATCAATACCGGCAAGGGCAAACCTACCAACTCGGAGTTTATCGCCCTGATCGCGGATAAGATCAGACTGCAGTACAGGCATTGATATTTTTCAAAATAAGCCTTTTATTGCCATCCAAAATGCTGTATAATAAAGGTTAATGACTGGAGAAGACAGGACAATTTATATTTTGGAGGGTTAGCATGAAAAATATTTTGTTTGTTGCATCGGAAGGGGTTCCTTTTATTAAGACAGGAGGTTTGGCAGATGTGATCGGTTCTCTGCCGAAATGTATTGACAGAGAATACTTTGATATCCGGGTGATTCTTCCCAAATATACCTGTATGAAACAGGAGATGAAGGATAAACTCACCTATAAGACACATTTTTATATGGACTTTCACTGGAAAGAGGAATATGTCGGCATACTGGAGGCAGAGGTTGAAGGGGTGAAATATTATTTCATCGATAACGAGAGCTTCTTTGGCGGTTTTAAGCCTTACAGTGACAACGCTTTATTTGAGATCGAGAAATATGCATTTTTCTGTAAAGCGGCGCTGTCGATCCTGCCGGTGATCGATTTCAGGCCGGATCTGATTCACTGTCACGACTGGCAGACAGGACTGATTCCCGTGTATTTGAAGGAGCGGTTCCAAGGCGGCGATTTCTACAGGGGCATCAAGACGGTGATGACGATACATAACCTGAAATTCCAGGGGAAATGGAGTGTCAAGGAAGTCAAGGAGATCACGGGGCTGCCGGATTACTTCTTTACTTCGGATAAGCTGGAGGCTTATAAGGATGCCAATCTCTTAAAGGGCGGTCTTGTATATGCGGACGCGATCACGACGGTCAGCGATACTTATGCGGAAGAGATCAAGACAGCTTTCTACGGCGAGGGATTAGACGGCCTGATGCGCGCGAGAGCGGCGGATCTGCGTGGTATTGTCAACGGGGTGGATTACACGGATTTCAGTCCGGAAGTAGATACGAACATCGAGTTTAATTACAATGCGGTGAACTTCCGCAAGGAGAAAGTGAAGAACAAACGTGCCCTGCAGGCGGAGCTGGGATTGAACCAGGATGACAAGGCGATGATGATCGGTATCGTATCCCGCCTGACAGACCAGAAGGGCTTCGACTTGATTGCTTATGTGATGGATGAGCTTTGTCAGGACAATGTGCAGATTGTGGTGCTGGGGACCGGCCAGGAGCAGTACGAGAATATGTTCCGTCACTTTGACTGGAAATATCACGGTAAGGTATCGGCTAACATCTATTACTCTGACGCTCTGTCCCATAAGATCTATGCGGCCAGCGATGCGTTCCTGATGCCTTCGCTCTTTGAACCCTGCGGTTTAAGCCAGCTGATGTCCCTGCGTTACGGCACGGTACCGATCGTGCGTGAGACGGGCGGCCTGAAGGATACGGTGGCGCCTTACAATGAGTATGAAGGCACCGGTACGGGATTCAGCTTTAAGAACTATAACGCTCATGAGATGCTGGGTACGATCCGCTATGCGGAGCATATCTATTATGACAAGAAACGTGAGTGGAACAAGATTGTGGACCGGGCCATGGCAGTTGACTTCTCATGGCATGTTTCGGCCAGGAAATATCAGGAGATGTATGACTGGTTGATCGGATAAACTGGATCAGGGTAAACGATAGCGGAGCAAGCAGTGGAACTTGTCAGTGCAGGACGTAAGATGCCTGACAGGCTGCCGTGCTTGCTCCGATATCTTGCAACGGTCTGAATCTGGAGTTTGCCGCCCGGCAGACTCTTTTTACCATGTAGAAGCGTATTGGCAGCTCGGAGGTGTGCATGGGCGGACAAAAGAAACAGAATAATTTTGTGCTGCAGGCGGGGATTCTGGCAGCGGCTGGTATGATCGTCAGGGTGATCAGCCTGATCTACCGCAGTCCGCTTTTGAGTATCATTGGTCTGGAGGGAAACGGGTACTACAGTGAAGCGATGAATATCTATACGATCATCCTGCTGATCTCCTCCTACAGTATTCCATCGGCGATCTCCAAAGTGATTGCACAGAAAATGGCCTTTAAAGAATATCTGAATGCGCAGCGGGTCTTTCGGTGTGCACTTTTTTATGTTTTGATCGTAGGTGGAGTGGCTTCGATCATTACCTTTGTGGCGGCTCCCTGGCTTGTGGGGGAGCATTCGGTGGTGGCCCTTCGAGTGCTGGCTCCAACGATTTTTTTCTCAGGATTTTTAGGGGTATTCCGCGGATATTTTCAGGCTCACGGGTCGATGATGCATACGTCCCTGTCTCAGATTTTAGAACAGATTCTGAATGCTGTGGTCAGCATTTTGGCAGCCTGGCTGCTGATGAAGACGGTGGCAGAGAGCAGTCAGACCACGCAGGCCGTCTATGGCGCCGCCGGCAGTGCTTTGGGAACGGGAGCCGGTGTTGTGTCGGCGCTCCTGTTCATGTCAGCTATGTATGTATTGAATCGTAAGATGATTGACAGACGGGTGCGGTACGACCGGACGAAAACTACGGAAAGTTACGGAGAGATCATCAGGACGCTCTTTACTGTGGTTACGCCTTTTATCCTGAGTACTTTTATATATAACTGTTCCACCGTGGTAAATATGGAGATTTATAAGTGGATTCTTATAAAATTCAAGGATGTGGATTATGTAACGGCTGCTATTGATTATGGGATCTTTTCCACACAGGCGGTATCGGTAGTCAATATACCGATTGCCATTGCATCGGCAATGTCTTCGGCGATGATACCGGGGGTTTCTGCTACTTTTATCAGAAAAGAATTCAAAAAGACGAGGAAGCAGGTGACGAAAGCTGTCCGTATGACGATGTTGGTTTCCATACCGGCGGCCATAGGACTTGCCCTTCTGGCGCAGCCCGTGATGCAGTTTATCTTTCCACAGAAAGATTCACTGGAGAAGGCGTCAGGATTGCTGGCAGCGCTGTCGGTCTCTGTGATTCTGTATGGTTTATCCACCCTGACAAATGCGATCCTGCAGGGGATCGGTAAAGTGAATACACCGGTGATTCATGCGGCCATCGCGTTGGTGATTCAGGTGGCGGCCCTGGTTGGCATGCTGTTGTACACGGAGCTGAACCTGTACGCACTGGTATGCGCCAATATCGTCTATTCGCTGGTAGTGTGTGTCCTGAACCATATTTCAGTAAGAAAACATCTGAAATATAAGCAGGAGATGATGAAGACTTTTATCAAACCGCTGGTTTCAGCCGTGGTGATGGGAGCTGTGGCATTCGGTGTCTACCACGGATTGTATCTGGTGCTGCCGGTGAGCCGGATTGTGCTTTTGATCGCCATTGGACTGGGAGCCTGTGTGTATTTTGTGATGATCCTCTTTATCGGCGGTGTGAATGAGCAGGAGCTGCGTGCTTTTCCGAAGGGAGCCATGCTGGTGCATGCGGCGAAGAAAATGCGTCTGTTAAAATAGTCTGAGAAGCATTCAGAGAATGGCGAATCAAAAATAAAACAGAAAAATACAGATTACGGGAATAAATGATTGTCCAAATACAAATACTGTTTGCGACAATCATTTTTTATTTCAGGAGGTAAGATCATATGGCAAATTTATCTGAGTTGGATTTACAGAATCTTCGTCACCTTATGGGCGGCTACGACGTAACACACTGTAAGATGAAGGAGTATGCAGAGTGTGCATCTGACACGAAAGTCAAGCAGTTCTTCGAGAAAGGCGCACAGTCCGCAATGCAGAATAAGCAGCAGCTGATGGAGTATTTAAGATAATACAGGCTGTGGAAAATTATAAGGCACATGGCTGATCAGGAAGTAAACTATAGTTTGAAAGAATAAAGGAGACCCTATTATGCAGATGGAAGAGAAGACAATGGTAGCGGATACGCTGACCGGAATTAATGGAGAACTGGTGCGTTTCGGAGAGATGATTGCGCAGACGGAAAATAAGGAGTTGAAGCAGACTTTAAAACAGTTCCGTAACGCCTGTGAGCAGTCCCAGGAGGAGCTGTACCAGATCGCGCGTGAGAAATCCTATTATGTGCCGGCAGCAAAGGCGACACAGGAAGAGATCGCGCATGTGAGATCCCTGTTTACGTCCAGCACGCTTTAATCTGATTTGCGATCCCCATGAAGAACCGGTTCGTGACGGACAGGTCCTTTATGGGGATTTATGTCAGCCTGCAGCTTCCTGTTGGTGATGAGGTGTTATTTCATGACTTGCTGGATGGCGGAGATATCCGAATCGATGGCCATGGAAAAGTTGGTATAGTACACCACGAAGCCGGGTTTGGAACCAGCAGGTTTCTTTACGTGCTTTTTCTGAATATAGTCGATCTCTACCTTGGCCTGTTCACGTCCTTTCGAATAGTAGGCGGCCAGACGGGCAGCTTCCTCGAATGTGCGGTCGGGCAGTTCCTGGCCCTCCGTTTTAACGATCACATGGGAACCGGCCTTTTTCTTGGCGTGAAACCACCAGTCATTGCCGGTGGCGAACTTGAAAGTCAGCTCGTCGTTCTGGAAATTATTTTTGCCGACATACATATGGAAGCCATCGCTGCTGACATAATGAAAAGGTCTGCTGGTGATTTTCGCTTTCTTAGCGCCGCCTTTTCTGCGGATATAACCGCTTTCGATCAATTCCTCCTTGATTTGGACCAGATCTTCTTCCTGCATGGCGATATCCAGAGCGGCCAGGATAGATTCCAGATGCTCGATTTCTTCTTTGACCTGTACTGTCAATTCCGAAAGCGCTTCGTAAGTGCGTTTCAGTTTTCCGTATTTCTCGAAATATTTCTGCGCGTTCTCCTGTGGAGTGAGAGTGGGATCAAGCGGGATCGTGATCATCTCATTTGTATAGTAGTTCAGGGCTTCCATGGACTTGGAATCGGGTGTTATGTTATAACCGTAGGTGTTGATCAACTCTCCGTATACTTTGTATTTGTCTTTTTTCTCAGTATCCTGCATCTGTTTCAGCTGCAGGTCATATTTCTTGACATTGCGCTCCAGGGCTGTCTGCACGATCTTGCGCAGATCCACGGACTTCTGCCGGATGCGTGTTACCATACTGCGTTCGGCGTAGTACTGCTCCAGAACGGCGCTGATGGAATCGTAGGTCCGGCTGGTCTTGTCTGTATAAAGCGTCAGCGGCAGAGCGGCAAATTCTATGGGTTCCTGACCGTTATAGATAATGGAAGGGGTAAAAGAATCTGTTATGATATGTTGTAACATATCGGTGAGTGTGTCATATAAGGATTGCAGCACAGTATCTTCCAGTACATTGGCAGGCAGGTCGGCATCCATACCGGCACGGTAGCAGATTTCCTGTGCCATGATGGGAGAAAGGCCGGTATAGGAGGTGTAGAGCGCCTTATATGCTGCCATGGGTTTTGCCCGCATATGATCGCAGAAGTTTACATAAGTTAACTGGAGCGGATCCCATTTATTCTGCGTCTGGGGGATGAAATAATCCCGTCCGGGCAGTACTTCACGGACGGAACTGATCATACCGGAAATATGCTTGATACTGTCGATGATCATGTTCTTGTCATCACAGAAGATGATATTGCTGTGTTTGCCCATTACCTCGATGATCAGTTTCTTGCGGCAGAGATCGCCTAATTCGTTCAGGTGTTCCAGTTCCAGGCGGATGATTCGTTCCAGTCCTGGTTGGGAGACCTCCAGTATGCGGGCATTCTGCAGGTGTTTGCGCAGCAGCATGCAGAATCCGGGTGCAGTCATGGGACTGGGTTTGTTGCTCTGTGTCAGATAGACTAAGGGCAGGGAGGCATCTGCGGACAGAAGAAGTCTGTACTGAGAGCCGTTATTTTTAACAGTCAGCAGAAGCTCATCATTCTCGGGCTGAGCGATCTTGTAGATTCGGCCGCCGGTGAGAGTCTGTCTGAGTTCCGATACGATATTTGCAATGGTAATTCCGTCAAAAGCCATGATAGCTCCTCCTTTTATCTGAAAATCTTCCTATTGTCGTGTCATATGCAAATTAATCCAGCGGATCAGCTTTTTTTATTTTATAATAAGTACAGGGAATTTTCAACTTTCTTGACTACTACGGGTAATTAATCTATAATGAAATCTGTACGCACAGGCAGTTTGCCACGAAGACTGTCGGGGATGGTATCGTTATGGACAGTTAGATCGACGGACCGGATAACGCAGACTGGCGGCAGGATACTGTGCCGGCACAACACAGGAAAGGCAAGTACACGACTATGATAAAGAGTATGACTGGTTTCGGCAGATGTGAGATCGCCAGAGGGGAACGCAGGATCAGTGTAGAGATGAAGTCTGTCAATCACAGATATCTGGATGTGAGTATCAAGATGCCCAAGAAGCTGAATTCTTTCGAGGCGGCGATACGCAGTGAGCTGAAGAACCATATCCAGCGCGGGAAGGTGGATCTTTTTATTACGTATGAGGATTTCACGGAGTCTAACGTGTGCGTGAAATACAATAAAGAGCTTGCGGCGGAGTATATGATGTACTTGAACAGAATGGCGGAGGATTTCGCGCTGGAGAATGATATCCGCGTGTCTGCCCTGTCCAGGTATCCGGAAGTTTTAAGTATGGAGGAGCAGACGCTTGATGAAGAAGAGTTGTGGCAGCTTCTGCAGGCGGCGGTCAAGGGTGCCGCGGAAGGATTTGTGGAGACCAGGGTCAGAGAGGGAGCAAATCTGAAAAATGACCTGATCGGCAAGCTGGACGGCATGTTGGCGCATGTGGATTATATTACGGAGCGCTCTCCGCAGCTCATCACGGAGTACAAACAAAAGCTTCGGGATAAGGTGAAGGAACTTCTGGAGGATGCGAAGGTGGATGAGAGCCGTCTGCTGATGGAGGTTACGATCTTTGCAGATAAAGTGTGCGTGGATGAGGAACTGGTGCGTCTGCGGAGTCATATCGAGACGACGAAAGAGAATCTGCAGCAGGGCGGCAGCATCGGACGTAAGCTGGATTTTATCGCCCAGGAGATGAATCGTGAGGCGAACACTATTTTGTCTAAGACCAGCGATCTGGAGATATCGAACCGTGCCATTGAGCTGAAGACGGAGATCGAGAAAGTGCGTGAGCAGATTCAAAACATTGAGTAACAGCAGGTCTGTTTTGTTCTGACGGAGGAAAGGGAGGAAGCCGACAGGGACGCAGACAGCGGCAGGATGCGGTGAGAAAGAGGGGCATTCGGATATGGGAAGGCTGATTCATGTAGGATTCGGCAACGTGGTCAATACGGGAAAGATCATCGCGATCGTCAGCCCGGATTCTGCACCGATTAAGCGTATGGTGCAGAAGGCGAAAGAGACGGGAACAGCGATAGACGCTACACAGGGGCGTAAAACGAAGGCAGTGCTGGTGATGGAGAACAATCAAATCGTATTGTCGGCTTTACTTCCGGAGACCATTTCCGGCAGAGCACAGATGGAAGGCGGAGAAGCGGATGAAACGTAAAGGTATTTTGATCATTATTTCCGGGTTTTCCGGAGCAGGGAAGGGAACACTGGTCAAGAAACTGGTTGAGAAATATGATGGGTATGCATTGTCTATTTCTGCAACGACCAGAGAACCCAGGCCGGGAGAAGTGGACGGCCGGGAATACTTTTTTCTGAAAAAGGAGGAGTTTGAAAATAAGATTGCCGTGAACGGGCTGATCGAGTATGCCTGTTATTGCGACAACTATTATGGAACGCCGCGGGAATATGTGGAAGAGCAGCTGGAGGACGGCCGGGATGTGATTCTGGAGATCGAGATCCAGGGCGCCCATAAGGTGAAGAAGCAGTATCCGGATGCACTGACGCTTTTTGTCATGACACCTGATGCCGAGGAACTCAGATACAGGCTGGAAAGCAGGGGGACGGAGTCTGCGGAAGTGATTGAGAAACGTATGCAGCGTGCGGCTGAAGAGGCGATGGGAATCGAGAAGTATGAGTATATCGTGGTAAACGATAATCTGGAAAAGTGTGTCGACGAGGTGCACAGGATTATCATGGCGGCGCATAATGCGGCCCATAGAAACAGGGAATTTATCGATAATATCAGAAAAGAACTGGAAGGAGAGAAGTGATGTTACATCCATCTTATGCAGATTTGATCAATGTAGTAAACAGCGGAGTCGAGGAAGGAGAGGATCCGGTAGTAAACAGCAGATATTCTATCGTGATGGCTACTTCCAAGAGAGCGAGGCAGATCATTGCCGGCGATGAGGAGCTGGTGGACGGCAAGGGAAAGAAGGCGTTGTCCGTGGCAGTGGAAGAATTGAACCAGGGCAAGATCAAGATCCTGGGTGAGGAAGAGAAGGAAGAGAAGGAAGAGGAAACGGAAGAAGAATAAAAAGTGGAACAGCAGAACAGTTATGGCATGAAAAAGAAAATATTGTTTGTATCTCTCGGGTGTGATAAGAATCTGGTGGATTCCGAGATGATGCTGGGACTGCTGGCAAAGACTGGCTGTGAATTTACCGGCGACGAGCGGGAAGCAGACGTTGTGGTGATCAATACCTGCTGTTTTATCAATGATGCCAAGGAAGAGAGCATTAATACCATTCTGGAGATGGCGGAGTTGAGGAAGACAGGAGCCATCGAAGGCCTGATCGTAGCCGGATGTCTTGCGCAGCGGTACAGAGAGGAGATCCAGACGGAGATTCCGGAGGTGGATGCCATTCTGGGAACGATGGCCATCGATGAGATCGTGAAAACTCTGGAGGAGGTTTGCAGAGGTGTAAAAAGCAGCCATTATAAAAGTCTGGATGAAAAGCCGCTGACAGGTGTGGAGCGTGTGGTTACAACGGGCGGCCATTATGCTTATCTGAAAATTGCAGAAGGGTGCGACAAGCACTGTACCTACTGCATCATTCCCAGGGTGCGGGGGAATTATCGCAGTGTGCCGATGGAGAGTCTGGTGCAGGAAGCAGAACGGCTGGCGGAGCAGGGAGTCAGGGAATTGATTCTTGTGGCCCAGGAGACGACGTTGTATGGAGTTGATTTATATGGGCGCAAGGCGTTGCCGGAACTGCTGCACAGATTATGTGAGATCAGCGGGTTGTACTGGATACGGCTCCTGTACTGCTATCCGGAGGAGATTGACGGGGAACTGATCGAGACGATCCGGCAGGAGCAAAAGATCTGCCACTATCTGGATCTGCCCATTCAGCATGCTTCCGATACGATTCTGCGCAGAATGGGGCGCAGGACGAACAGGGAACAGTTGGAGTGTATGATTGACAGACTGCGGCGGGAGATTCCGGATATCTGTCTGAGAACCACACTGATTACCGGTTTTCCGGGTGAGACGCAGGAGGACCACGAGCAGCTGCTTGATTTTGTTGACCGTATGGAATTTGACCGTCTGGGGGTTTTTCCTTATTCTCAGGAGGAAGATACGCCGGCGGCGCTGATGGAAGACCAGATCGAAGAGGAAGTCAAACAGGAACGATTTGCGGAATTGATGGAACTGCAGCAGGAGATTGCTTTTGCGGCAGCGGAAGGCATGGCAGGCAGAGTGGTTACGGCTGTGATTGAGGGTAAAGTCGCCGATGAGAATGCGTATGTAGCGCGAACCTATAAAGATGCGCCCGGTGTGGATGGACTGTTGTTCGTGAGTACGGGACGGGAGCTGATGACCGGCGATTTTGTCAGAGTGAGAGTCAATGGTGTCTATGAATATGATCTGATGGGAGTGTTAGAAGATGAATTTACCGAATAAATTGACAATGTTTCGTGTGATTTTGATTCCTTTTTTCGTGGTGTTTCTTTTGGTTGAGATAACGGCTGTCGATAAATGGATAGCGCTGGCTATTTTTATTATTGCCAGTCTGACGGATTTTTTGGACGGCCAGATTGCCCGTAAGTACAATCTGGTAACGAATTTCGGCAAGTTTATGGATCCGCTGGCGGATAAACTGTTGGTTTGTTCCGCCTTGATCTGTCTTGTAGCGCTTGAAAGGATTCCGGCCTGGATGGTTATTGTCATCATTGCCAGAGAATTTATTATCAGTGGTTTCCGGCTGGTGGCATCGGATAACGGCGTCGTGATCGCAGCAAGTTACTGGGGAAAGTTCAAGACTACTTTCCAGATAATCATGATCTGTCTGATGATCGCGGATCTGGAGGCACTGCAGATTCCCACGATGATCGTGACCTGGGTGGCTGTGATTCTCACGGTAGTATCGCTGGTGGACTATCTGGTAAAGAATAAGGATGTTATGAAGGATACGAAGTAAGACGTCTGAAGTATACTTTTGTGAAGCAGTCGGGAGGTTGTTTGTCTGGCATCATTGTAAATGTGGAGAGAACATAGAAGGATAAGAATATGATCGTAGAACTGATTTCAGTGGGAACAGAGATTTTATTGGGGAATATTGTGAATACCAACGCGGCCTTTCTGTCTGAGAAATGTGCAGGACTAGGTCTTTCCTGTTATTATCAGGATGTGGTGGGAGACAATGAGGACAGGCTGTATGAGACGATAAAAACAGCGCTTGGCAGAGCCGATATCCTGCTTTTGTCGGGCGGGCTTGGGCCGACACAGGATGATCTGACGAAGGAAGTGGCAGCCAGGGCAATGGGCAGGAGCCTGTATCTCCATGAGGAGAGTAAGGCGGCCATTCAGAGCTTTTTTGATAAGAGAGGTCTGGAGATTACGGATAATAACTGGAAGCAGGCCATGGTGCCGGAGGGCTGTATTGTAGTGGCTAATCCCAATGGTACTGCGCCGGGCATCATCATGGCAGAGAACGGTAAGCATGTGATTTTGATGCCGGGACCGCCGAATGAGATGATTCCCATGTTTGAGACATCAATCATGCCTTATTTAAGCAGTCTGCAGTCCTGTGTGATCTATTCACAGACCGTGAAGATCTGCGGTGTGGGAGAGAGCAGGGCGGAGACCATGGTGGCGGATCTGATCAGGGAGCAGACCAATCCGACGCTGGCTACCTATGCCAAGACCGGTGAAGTGCACCTGCGTGTGACGGCCAGAGCCGAGGATGAGAAAGCGGCCAGAAAGCTGGTGAAACCGATGGTCAAGGAGTTAAAGGGAAGGTTCGGCAATCATGTCTATACAACGGAAGACGACGTGACGCTGGAGAAGGCGGTGGTGGATCTTCTGCTGGCCAACGGGCTGACGGTGAGCACGGTGGAATCCTGTACGGGAGGACTGGTGGCGGCCAGGCTGATTAATGTACCTGGGGTGTCTGAAGTCTTTAAGTCGGGATATATCACTTATTCGAATAAGGCAAAGCGCAGGCTGCTGGGTATTAAGAAGAATACACTTACGAAACATGGAGCAGTCAGTGAAGAGGTTGCCAGAGATATGGCGAAAGGCGCTGCGATGGTGTCCAAAGCGGATGTTGTGGTCAGCATTACAGGGATTGCCGGGCCGGATGGCGGTACGGAGGAGAAGCCTGTCGGATTAGTGTATATCGGTTGTTATGTATGTGGGCGGTATACGGTCAAAAAGTGTCTTTTCAGCGGCGACCGTGCCAAGATCAGGGAGAACACGGTTTCTGCTGCCTTATCTCTGATGCGGGAATGTATTTTAAAGTATTACAGTGAAGTGACATTTGGCGGCAAAGATAAATAAAGTAACGTGTGTATTGGAAAGGCGGAGGGAAGAATGAATGGGCCGACCGGAAGAGTTTGATGATTATAACAAAAGCAGGGGAGAATCGGATGGGAGTTCTGACCCGTACAATGGTGGTTCTTATTACAATCCTGATGAAGGACCGGGAATGTATGGGAATAATGGGTATCAGCAGAACAACCCATACAATAACAGCTCTTACAGTAATAATCCTTATGACAACAAGTGTTATAATGATAACCCGTACCATGGCAGTCAATATAATAATGCGTGTTATAACAATAATCCCGATCCGTATCAAAACAATCCTTATAACAATAATCAGTACAGTCCACTGGCTCCTCCGGCCAGGAAGAATAATATACCACTGATCATCGGGATTGTGACGGGTATTATTATATTATTTCTGATTGCTGTTTTTGCGCTGACCTACAGAGTGGTATCGTTATACTTTGAAATGCGGGAGAAGTCCGACAGAAATTTTGAGGAATATGAGTTTAACGATGACAGACAGGAAAAAAGGCGTCAGAGTAGTGAAGACGGAAAAGATCCGTATGATTACGACGATTATTTCGATGATGAGTATCGTTATGATGATTATTTCAATGATGATTATGATGATTACTTTAACGACGGCTTTTTCGATGATGATTATGGTAATGGCAAAGACAAAGGGTTTCATTATGGGGATGAGCCTGATTTTGACAATGATCAGTATTATACGTTACATGACGATATCAAGTCGGATCTTTCTTATTCGGTAGAGTTTGAGTTTTATGAATATGATACCGATAAAGAAAATGTGGAGATCATAGTGTCCTATCCTGTCATAAAGGGAGAGAAAGTACCGAATCTGGAACATCTGAACAGTGTGATTGCCGAGGAGAAGAATCTGTTCAAAGAGTATTATGAAGAAGAGTATGCCGGTTATATGGATAACGAAAATGGTTATTTTTCTGCGCTTTCGTCCGGATATGTCACCTATATGGATGAAGAGAAGATGAGTATCGTATTTGCGGAATACATGTATACTGACTACTACAATGAAGCATTTCTGTACAGCATCAATATCGATATGGAGAATGGAGTCATTCTGGACAATGAGAATATGTTGAACATTGATGATGATTTTTCTGTAGAATTTCGAAAGAAGAGCGATTTGCAGAATGGAGAGATTGTCTATCTTACGGGCATGACGGATCAGGAGATCACGAATTATTTTAATTCCTCCAATATTATCGTATTCTATACGCCTCAGGGTATGGAGATCGGATTTAATTACGAGGAGGGGTGGGTAACGGTTACCTGTAAAGAATATGAGGCGTATCTGAAAGTTTTCTGATGTATATACCGTAAACGACAAATAAGTCTGCTGTGGATGGTCATGCGGCCCGCCGGGCGGCAGGCTACGAATGATGGGGGTATATTATAATATCCAGTATATCATCAAAAATAATTTTGGTATTTACAATTTGCAGTAACCGGCTGGTTTCGTCAATTCTGGCAACCATGCCGGTTATTTTAAGGTATTCATCCCGATGAAAATAGATGACGGAGGCAATCTGACCTTTAACAAGGTCATGCATTTTGCGGTCCAGTTCTTCCGCCATCTCTTCGGATAACTCTATTTTTGGTACCGTGATCTTCTCACGGGCGGCCAGGGCGTCCGGCAGGCCCTTTAAAGCCGCAAAGGGCATAAATTGTTTGGCTCTGTCTTCTATAGGCATTTTATGTTTGGGTCTACTCGCCACTTTTGTGTCCTCCAATCTGATGATTTCGTTCTCTGGTAGTGGCCCCCTCTTCCAGATTCATTCCTTTCAGGATGGCGTCTTTGCCGAATCTGTTCTTGATACTGATGACGGCCTGCTGTATCTTCCGGCTGCGCTCTAACTGTGCACCGTCGATGAAGAAATGATATTGATGGTATTCCTCCGGCATCACATTATTGCAGGTGATATTGATGCGGTGGATTGGGTAATTGGGGTTGACAATCTGCCGATAAAGGTCTGTCACTGCGGGAATGAGCAGCAGGTCCGAGTTGGTCTCAGCGTCCGTGGAGACAGTGCCATGGGCAGAAGGGACGTTGAAGCGGTTGGCATAGCCTACATGAAGCGTGACGGAACAGGTGATCAGATTCTTCTCCACCAGATCCAGGCAGAGCAGATCCATCATTTCCTTGACTACAAGCAGTCCTTTTTCATAAGGATAATCACTGCCCAGCACCTGGCCGCTGCCCAGGCAGTTGGTGTGTGACCTGTAAGATTTGATATCTGTCATGGTGACGGGTTCCCGGCCCCAGGCGTGATCGATCAGGAGTTCTGCATCGATGCCAAAAAGCCGATAGAGGAAGTCTTCGTCGGCCTCGGCGATATCCCGCATGGTGCGGATACCGTAGGGTTCCAGCCGTCTTGCGGTACCGGAGCCGATCCGCCAGAAATCAGTAAGGGGACGGTGGTTCCACAGCTGTGTCCGGTAGCCATTCTCGTCCAGTTCCCCAATAAAATCTTCTGCGTGTTTGGCAGTGATATCCAGGGCGACTTTGGCCAGATACAGATTCGTGCCAACACCGCAGGTGGCACGTATTCCGGTGGTTCGATAGATGTCCGACATGATCCGCAGACCAAGCTCACGGGCTGAGAGGCGGTACAGATCCAGATAGTCGGTCACATCCATGAATGCCTCGTCGATGGAGTAGACGTGGATGTCCTCTTTGGCAATATAATTCAGATAGATGCTGTAAATGTCAGCGGCGGTGTCTATATATTTCTGCATGCGGGGTGGAGCGATTGTATACTTCACATGCTTCGGAATTTCGAAAAGGCGGCAGCGGTTCCTGATGCCAAGCGCTTTCATGGCAGGCGTGATGGCAAGACAGATGGTTTTCTCGGTTCGTTCCGGGTCGGCTACGACCAGATTTTCAGTCATGGGATCCAGCCCTCTGGCCACACATTCTACAGAGGCATAGAAAGATTTCAAATCGATACATAGATAGGTGTTGTGTTTCATGACGCTGCTCCTTGCACTGAACTGCGGAAAAGTGCCGGCGTTATTGGAATTCGCAGGGCATGACCGGCAGATGTTCCTGTACTTGTGTTAAAAGTATAGCACACGAACGTATGTTTGGCAACTGGAAAAGAGAGGAACAGTTCGTAACAGGAAGCCGAAATAATTGAGAATTTTGCGCAGATGGGTAGCAGTAAAAGTTCAGGTGTGATAGAATTTTTACATTGTGATAAGACAGAGACTCAGGCAGCGAATCAAATTATGAAGGAAAGATGGAGGCAAAGTACTATGGAAAAAGCAAATGTTTATTTTACAACGTTCAAGGCGACAGCGCACGAGAATCTTCTGCAGAAGCTGCATCGCCTGATGAAAACAGCGGGTTTTGAGCAGATTGATTTTACAGACAAGTACGCCGCGATTAAGATTCATTTCGGGGAATACGGCAATCTGGCATTCCTGCGTCCCAACTATGCAAGAGTGGTAGCGGATTATGTGAAGGAGATGGGAGGCAAACCGTTCCTGACGGATTGTAATACGCTGTATGTGGGCAGCAGGAAGAATGCCCTTGACCATTTGGAGACGGCATACATAAACGGATTTTCTCCGTATCAGACAGGTTGTCATGTGATTATCGGAGACGGTTTAAAGGGGACAGATGAAGCACTGGTTCCGATTAACGGTGAGTATGTGAAAGAAGCAAAGATCGGACAGGCAGTCATGGATGCAGACGTGTTTATCTCGTTGACACATTTTAAGGGACATGAAGCAGCCGGATTTGGCGGAACGTTGAAAAATATCGGTATGGGCTGTGGTTCGAGAGCAGGTAAAATGGAACAGCACTATGAGGGAAAACCGAGCGTGGATCCTTCCGCCTGCATAGGCTGTGGAGCATGTGACAGGATATGTGCACACGCTGCACCGGTGATCGAGAACGGTAAGGCACATATTGATCATGAGAAGTGTGTTGGCTGTGGACGATGCCTGGCGGCCTGTCCGAAAGATGCGATAACGGCAGATCTTTCGAATTCCGTGAAGGTGCTTAACTGTAAGATGGCTGAATACAGTCTGGCAGTATGTAAAGACCGTCCCTGTTTCCATGTATCACTGATCTGTGATGTATCACCGAACTGTGATTGCCATTCGGAGAATGATATCCCGATTATTCCCAATGTAGGAATGCTTGCGTCTTTCGATCCGGTGGCGCTGGATCAGGCCTGTGCGGATCTGTGTAATCAGATGACGCCGGTAGAAAGCAGTATTCTGGGAGAGAATCTGAAGAAGCATGGCAATGAAGAAGGGCATGATCATTTCCATATGACACATCCGGATACGGAGTGGAAGAGCTGCATCGCGCATGCGGTGAAGATCGGACTGGGCACAGACCAGTATGAACTGGTTCAGATTTAATCAGATTCAGACCTGAAGCGGCTTGGATTGAAAGAACATGAGGTATGTCGGAAGCAGAAGTTTCTGTTGCATATTTGTAGAAAACTGCAGGGTAGGCCTGCAGTTTTCATGGAGGAGACGATGAAGATAGACGAGAGATTAGACCGATTACGTGAGTTGATGAAAGAGCATGACTTTGCCGCTTATATCATTCCGACCGACGATTTTCACAGTTCGGAATATGTGGGCAGCTATTTTAAGGCGAGGGAATATATGTCGGGGTTTTCCGGATCCGCGGGCACGCTGGTAGTCCTGCAGGATAAGGCGGCATTGTGGACGGACGGCAGATATTTTCTCCAGGCGGCGGAGCAGCTTAAGAACAGCACCATCGAGTTGATGCGTTCGGGGCAGCCGGATGTGCCTAAGATAGAAGAGTATCTGCATGACAATCTGCCGGAAAAGGCAATGATCGGATTTGACGGCCGTACGGTCACAAAACGTTTTATCGAGACCATTCAGGAAAAAGCCAACGAGAAGCAGGTCTCCTTCGACGGCAGTGAGGATCTGGTGGATCAGGTTTGGACGGATCGTCCGCCCCTGTCGAAAGAGCCGGTCTGGGAACTGGATGTGGAATATACGGGCAAGAGCCGTGCGGAGAAGATACAGGAAGTACGGGAGAAAATGCAGGCAGAGAAAGCGGATCAGCTTCTGGTGACTGCATTAGACGAAATAGCATGGCTTTTTAATCTGCGTGGAGGCGATGTCGCGTATACGCCGGTCTTTTTGTCTTATCTGTTGTTGACGAAAGAGCAGATTATGCTGTTTGCCCATAAGGAGATTTTTTCTGCGCAGCTGCTGGAAAAGCTGACGCGGGAAGGGGTGACGATAAAGCCCTATGAAGAGATCGAACAGGCGGTCAGCAGCATGTCTGCGGGCACGAAGGTGTGGCTGGACAGCGGGACTGTGAATTATCGGCTGACCGGGAGCGTGCCGGAGAAAGTGGAGATTCTGGATCAGGAAAGTCCGATCGTGCTTATGAAGGCGGTCAAGACGCCGGCGGAGATGGAGCATATGCGCGTCGCCCATGTGAAAGACGGCGTTGCGGTGACGAGATTTATCCATTGGCTGAAGACGGGTGTGGGCAACGGAGGGGTTACGGAAGTGAGTGCCGCCGGGAAATTGGAGATGTTCCGGGCACAGATGGAAGGGTATCTGGAACCCAGTTTTTCCTCTATCATCGCCTATGGGCCCCACGGTGCGATCGTGCATTATGCACCGACGCAGGAATCGGATGTGGAGATGAAGGCGGAGAGCTTCTGTCTGACGGATGTGGGTGGTCATTATCAGGAAGGCACGACGGATGTCACCCGTACCATAGCGCTGGGAAAACTGACAGAGGAGGAGAAGCAGTACTATACGACGGTACTGCGGGGAAATCTGGCATTGAGTGCAGCAAAATTCGTAGAAGGTGTCAGCGGACAGAATCTGGATGTACTGGCAAGAGGGCCATTATGGGAGATGGGAATGGATTACAACCATGGAACCGGCCACGGGGTAGGCTTTATTCTCGGCGTGCATGAAGGTCCGCAGCGTTTCCATTGGCGCACCGCGACGGGAACGAAGAGCGTTCCGCTGGAGGAAGGCATGATCATATCCGATGAGCCGGGGCTTTACCTGGAAGGGAGATTCGGCATCCGACTGGAGAATCTGGTATTATGTCGTAGAGGAGAGAAGAATGAATACGGCCAGTTCCTGTATCTGGAACCGTTAACAATGGTGCCTTTTGACAGGGAGGCGATTCTGCCGGAACTGATGTCGAAGAAAGAGCTGGAATGGCTCAATACCTATCACCAGAGGGTGTACGAAACCTTATCACCGTATCTGGATGAGGAAGAGCAGGGATGGCTGCGTGAAATGACGGCGCAGATACAGTAGCAGAAGCGTGAAAAAATGTTTTATCTTTTTTCATGATATTTTTTGTTAAAGCTGACATGAGTGTAAACTTTAACACATGTATGGTATGGAGCGAATCTGGATAAAAGCAGAGTAGAAACAGGGAAAATATGGAAAAAAGAAAAATAAGATGGGGTCTGCTGGGGGCGGGAGCGATTCTGGACCGCTGGATGAAAGGCGCGCGGCAGGTGGAGGATATGGAGATCGTTGCGGTCGCATCGAGAAGCAGAGAGCGGGCTTATGCGATGGCGCAGAAATTTCAGATTCCGGAAGCCGTGAGCTATGAGGAGATGCTGGCGCGGGAAGACATTGATATGGTCTATATTCCGGTGCCGCATACGGCTCACAGGGAATTGGCGATCAGGGCAATGGAAGCGGGCAAAGGGGTGCTGGTGGAAAAGCCGGCGGCCATCAACGCGGGAGAATTTCAGGAAATGATTGACTGCGCCAGGAGAAATCATGTGTTTTTGATGGAGGCTGTGTGGACGAAGTTTTTTCCGCTTATGCAGGAACTGGAAACCAGGATTGGGGACGATGGCATCGGACAGGTACGGATCGTACAGTCAAATTTTGCTTTCCGCAATGAGGTGGATCCGGCATCGAGACTGTTTGATGTGAACCGTGCAGGCGGAGGACTTCTGGATGTGGGTGTTTACAATCTGCACTTTTCCCGGATGATCCTGAAGAAGGATCCGCTGCATGTGATCGGAAAGGCGGCGATGGATACGGATGAACATCACCTTTCGATAGACGAGCAGGCGGCTTATATCGCGCAGTATGATAAGGGTGAGCTGGCGGTAATGGCAAGCGGGGTGCGCACCGGTATGTTGGATACCGCCTGGATCTATGGGACCAGAGGTTATATCACGGTGCCTCATTTCTGGAAACCGACACAGATGTTTGTGACAGTCGGAAAGGAAACGATGAGCGTTGAAAGAAGGGTGTCACAGAAGATCACGGGCGTGGAGGACGAAGGATATCAATACGAAATCGTGCATGTGAATCAGTGCATTCGGGCGGGGATGATCGAGTCGCCGGTGTTAAAGTGGGAAGATACGCTGGCCATTCTGAAACAATGTGACAGCCTGCGGGCAGACTGGGGAATCGTGTACCCGCAGGAAAGAGAGAGTTTATAACGTTTCCGGAACAGATTTTTATGCCTGTGAACATGGAATATACTTGTATAGGAACCTGAATGGTGGGAGATACTTTTATAGAATGGTATTTTCCAGGGGATGTAATACTGTTATCTATCGTGAGACCGGCAGATGGGAAGATACAAGTAGAAAATTTGTGAGTTATTATGCGGAATGGAGGAGACTATGGCACAAGCGGCAGGAAACAGCAAATACGCGGGGACTCAGACAGAGAAGAATCTGGAGGCGGCGATCGCAGGCGAATCGGTGGCGAGAAATAACTATACGTTCTTTGCATCCAAGGCGAAGAAGGAAGGCTTTGAGCAGATAGCGGCGATTTTCCAGGAGACTGCGGATAATGAGAAAGAACATGCGAAGATCTGGTATAAGGAGCGTTATGGGATCGGTAGTACGGCTGAAAATCTGGCAGCGGCAGCGGCAGGCGAGAATTATGAATGGACAGAGATGTATGCAGGTTTCGCAGAGACTGCGGAGAAGGAAGGGTTTCCGGAGTTGGCGGCGAAGTTTCGTCAGGTGGCTGACATCGAAAAGCAGCATGAGGAACGTTACCGGGCGCTTTTGCGGAATGTAGAGATGCAGGAAGTGTTCAGGAGGAGCGAAGTTAAAGTATGGGAGTGCCGCAATTGCGGACATGTCGTGGTGGGCTGTGATGCTCCCGAGATCTGTCCGGTGTGTACGCACCCGCAGGCATATTTTGAGATTAAGGCAGAGAATTATTGATCCGCGGTCGGTGGTTTTAAACCGCTGTGTGACAGACCGGGTGAAGTGAAAATCTGCCTGTCAGTAAGCATGCGTTAAGCTGCCCGGTAAAAGGGCAGCTTATTTTGCATCATTCGTGTCGTAGGAAAGTGCCTCCTGTGATGCAGGACAGGAGGCGCAGCTTCACGCAATTTTGTTCTGTCATAACTTCAAAAAAAGATTGACAGAATCTGACAAATGTTCTATTCTTAATTAGCAGAACGTTTGTTCTGCGATGAGAGGTGGAAGTTATGCAGATTTTACAGATATTTTGGGACAGGCGGGAGCTTTTTATAACCTGTCTGCTGGAGCATATCCGAATATCGCTGACGGCGGTGCTGTGTGCGGGGATACTCGGTATCCTGACAGGAATCCTGATCAGCAGACATAAGAAGGCGGCAGGGGTGGTGCTGGGAATCGTCAATGTGATCTATACCATTCCGTCGATCTCCCTGCTGGGCTTTTTGATTCCGCTTACGGGAATCGGCAACCGGACGGCGATTATAGCCCTGACGGTCTATGGCCTTTTGCCGATTGTCAGGAACACGTACACGGGTCTGACAACGGTGGATGCCACGATTCTGGAGGTGGCGGAGGGGCTTGGCTCGGACGGCAGGCAGATGATGTTCCGGATTCGGTTTCCGCTGGCGCTGCCGGTGATCATAAGCGGTTTCCGCAACATGGTGGTGATGATCATTGCCATGGGCGGTATTGCGTCCTTTATCGGGGCCGGCGGCCTGGGCGTCGCGATCTACCGGGGGATCACGACCTACAATATGACGCTGACGGCGGCAGGATCCATACTGATCGCACTGCTGGCACTTGTCAGCGACCGCCTGCTTTCTCTGGCGGAGAAGGCGGTTAACAGGAGGTACGGCATTGAATAAGGTGATAGAGATACGGGAATGTTCGGCAGCCTACGGAGAGAATGCCGTGTTGCATAAGGTTTCCCTTACGATAGAGCAGGGGGAGCTGGTGGTGATCATCGGTCCTTCCGGCTGCGGGAAGACGACGCTGCTCAAGATGATCAACGGTATCGTAACGCCGACAGAAGGAGAAGTAACTGTCAATGGAGAAGCGCTGGCCAGCTGCGATCTGGTGGCTCTGCGCCGGCAGATCGGCTATGCGGTGCAGGGGGCGAAGCTTTTTCCGCATATGACGGTCCGGGACAATATCTGTTACGTTCCCGGTCTGGAGAAGAAGATGACGGCAGAAGAGAAACAGCGTCTGGCTGAGCGGATGCTGGAGATGGTGCAGCTGCCGGCACAGCTTTCCGTGCGCTTTCCGCGGCAGCTTTCGGGCGGCCAGCAGCAGCGGGTGGGAATCGCCAGAGCCATGGCGGCGGATGCCGGGATTTTGCTGATGGATGAGCCTTTCGGAGCAGTGGATGAGATTACCAGGAAGGGACTGCAGGAGGAACTGCTCTCCCTGCAGAAGAAGACCGGTGTCACCATCGTGTTCATCACACATGATATTGACGAGGCGTTTAAGCTGGGAAGCCGTATCCTGATCATGAAGGAAGGCTGTATCTGGCAGGAAGGTACGGCCAGAGAACTGACGGAGGCGCCGCGGGATGTGTTTGTGAGGAAGCTGTTGAATCGATGAAATGATGCTCCGGCTAAATATTGTTATAGAATCTATAGTTAACGACATTAGAAATTTCGTTTACTATAAATATTGCTGTGGAATTGGATATTATTATGGAAACAGGCAGGATGAAAGGGGAATGATGAAAATGAAACAGGGAAAAAGAATTTTGAAAAGGATGTTTGTATTGCTTATGGTGATGGCGATGATGTCCGGGCTGTGCGGCTGCGGAGCGGAGAAAGTAATTCATATTGCTTCCAAGCCCATGACGGAGCAGTACATCCTGACGGAGATCATTGCACAGTTGATCGAGGCTGAGACGGATTATAAGACGGAGATCACCAAGGGGGTAGGCGGCGGCACGACCAATATTCATCCGGCGCTGGTCAAGGGAGAATTTGACCTGTATCCGGAATACACGAGGACGGCATGGCTGAATGTCTTAAAGAAAGAGGAGATGGAGAAGGACGACGAGAAACTGTATGCACAGCTGCAGGAAGAGTATGATGTGCTGGGGCTGACCTGGACCGGCCTTTACGGCTTTTCCAATACGTATGGCCTGGCGCTCAGGCAGGAGACGGCAGATCAGTACGGCCTGGCCACTTACTCTGATCTGGCGGCGGCCTCCGGAGAGCTTACCTTTGGCGGTAATCCAGACTATATTGAGCTGGAGACCGGCTATCCCAGACTCTGCGAGGCTTATCAGATGCAGTTTCAGGATGTGAAGCAGATGGAGATTGCCTTAAAATACGAGGCTTTAAAGAACGGTGAAGTAGACGTGATCAATGCTTTTACGACAGATGCGCAGCTTGCCGCCAACAATTTAGTACTGCTTACCGACGACGGCAGTTTCTTCGAGCGCTTCGATGCAGGTACGATTGTGAGAAAAGATGCGCTGGAGAAATATCCAAAGCTGCAGGGCGTACTGGAGAAGTTAAACGGCCTGATCTCGGAAGACGAGATGCAGCAGCTGAATTATGAGGTGGAAGTAAACGGCAAAGAAGATAAGGAAGTGGCAAGGCAGTTTCTGGTGACAAAGGGACTGCTGTCAGAATAAAGAGGCGGATGTGGAACAGCAGCTTCCGCAGAGACAGAAAGAGTGCATATGTTGTTGTAGATACAGCAGCAGATGCACTCTTTTTTATATCACAGGTGGAAAATATTTCGGATCATGTTTTTTATGGTATTGACATTTTATAGAGAACTCTATATTATAGAGTAAAAGGAGGAAGAAAAGCAGAAGAGCAAAAGGAAACAGTAACAGAGAAGAGAAGCAGAAACTAAAAACCGGGAAAAGAGAAATAAGAGGAAGCGCACTATGAAAATGATCCGCTATAAAATGAGCATTTGGCACAGTATCAAAGACAACCTGAAAAATTATGCCGATTTCTACATCACATGCTGTATACCGGTGATTCCGTTCAGCTTCTCGGCCCATATGCTTTTTTATTTATCCAGGGAGCGGGCATGGAGAACAGGCGGATTTGTGAATTGTATGTTGCTGCTGTCCGGTATTCTGCTGACAGTTTGTCTGGCAGTATTCCGCTATTCCCTGAAAGCCTATATCCGGCAGAAATCCGGACAGTACAGCATCCTGCTCATGCTGGGGATCACGAGCAGAGATTTCTGGATAAATTTTATGGTGGAGTACTGTCCGACATTTCTGCTGATACTATCCAGCATGACTGTAGGCTGCAGTATGGTGTGTGATCTGGTTATGGGTCTGGTTTTTGGCAGGATATCTGCTTTTTCACGGAATGTATGTGGGGCAGGCAGTGCTGTAAACATGGATGTGCTGGTCAGTTCCGCAAAGATAACATTTTTGCTGATCCTGCTTTTTGTGCTTGGCATGTTTGGTTCCATGCTGTTGTTGATCCTGCGGCAGTGGCGGAAGGATCTGGCGATTTTTCTCGAGGAGATCAGTCGTGGAAAGGAAGTGATGCACAGGTTTCGAATCGCCTATGGCGTGAAGATTCCGGCGGCGGTGGTGTGTCTGGCACTTTCCTTTTATCTGCTGTATGACTATACAGTGGGGAAAATGTTTCTCGCAGCCTTCCTGCATATGGCCGGTGTCTACTTTCTTTTGCAGATCAATGGACGCCTGCTTAAGAAACTGCTGATGTTCAGGAAGAAGGTATATTTCCGGCATCTGCTTTGGTGGAATGATCTGCTTTATGAATGTCGGTTAAATGGGAATATTATCTTCGCCATCTATGGGGTTAATTTCGTGCTGGTCTTTCTGTTTGGAGGGATGTTTGCTTCAGATTTTCCGGAAGATCCCGTCTACACAGTGGTGCAGGTATTGACGGGAGTGATCGGGCTTTCGGTCCTTCTGGAGGAACAGGCGTTTATTCTGGAAAAGATGATTCTGGATCTGCAGAAAGAGAAGGAGCGATGGGACATTCTTTTTCAGATTGGTATGGAGTGGGAGACATGGCGGCGGCTGGTACAGAATAAGCTGAAGATGATTGTCATTATACCGATGGCAGCGGCATCCGTTATGGGAGCTGTATTTTTCTTCTGCGATTATGTGTATCAGGCGGACGTGACGACATTTGACGGGATGTGGAGTGCTGTACTGTTGAAGTATACTGGGGCAGTGGTCTTGTTCTGGCTGCTGCAGTATGGTGGATATCTGTTAATCAACAGACGTCTGTTGCGGAAGTATTACGTGTGGCAGGAAACTTTACAGGAGTGAAATGACGTGACACAAGTGCTGTATGCAGGAAAGGTAATTATCGAAGGTTATACTGGTACTATCTGAGGAAGGTGACAGAATGAAGACAGAAAAGAAAACAGAAAAGAAAACAGAAAAGAAAACAGGCAGGGCAACGGCACCGGGTGAGCTGCTTTGCGTCCGAGACCTGTACAAAAGATATGCAGCGGAAAACAACAGGACGATGAAAAGAGAATATTCAGAGGTGATTCGGGAGATTTCTCTTACTGTCCGGGAGAATGAGTCGGTCTGTATCATGGGGAGATCCGGCTGCGGGAAGACGACTTTGTTGAAAATCCTTGGCGGGCTGCTTGCACCGACTGCGGGAAGCGTCTATTATAAAGGAGAGGATCTGTTTCGCAGCAGGCGGAAACGTATGGAAGAGTACCGCAGGACGCAGGTGGGATTCGTATTTCAGGACTATAAGCTGTTGGAGCATCTGACGGTTCGGGACAATATGATTCTGCCGCTTATGCTGGAGCATGGAGATGTGGAAGCGTCTGTCAGAAAGGTGGAGGAGATGGCGGACAGGCTGCAGATCGCAGGACGACTTGCCTATTATCCGGGCGAACTTTCCGGCGGAGAGAAACAGAGAGCGGCCATCGGCCGGGCGTTGATGAATGACCCGGAATTGATTCTGGCAGATGAACCGACCGGGAATCTGGATGAAGCGTCCGGCCGGATCGTGATGGAGCTGCTGACCGGATTACAGAAGGAACTGCACAAGACACTGGTACTGGTGACACATGACAGGGAGATCGCGGATCATTGTGACCGGACGATCACAATCAGGCATGGACGGATCGATTCGCTGGATTAAAAATCCATATATGGAAGCTGGTTTTACGGTCTGAACAGGAATGGAGGATTAGTGTGAAAAATCCATATGCGACAGATTTTTCACACACAAATTTGTGCTTGCGCCCAAATTTGCAGACTGAGCAGGAATGGGGGATTAATATGGATAAAAAAATAGAAATGGCAATAGATGATCTTACCTTGATTAAGCGGGTGATCGAGAGGACCAGACAGGATTTTTCCCGAATATCCGCATATTTTATCGGAATCGGAATTTTGCATCTCGTGGCGTGGCTGTCAGAGGAGATAGCCTATATGATTCTGAATCTGTTCGGATATGGGCATCCTGCGGCAAGGGTATTCTGGTGGAGCGGGCGCGTCCTGCTTCTGTCAGGCTATGTGTTTTTGTTTGTCTATTATTATCAGAAGGTGAAAAAGACAGGCAATGACATCTGTGAGGGCATGGTGAAGATATGGATGATCGTGCTGGTCGGAATCCGGATACTGGGATGGCTGTATATCCGTTTGCTTCCCAGTGGGAATGATGATAAGATTACTGTGTTGTGGAGATGTCAGGAATTGATTGAGGTGCTTCCGGTGTTGTTCGCACTTTTTATGACAGGGATTTTGACGAAGAGGACCGTGATCACAGTGCTTACGGCGCTTTACAGTATCTTCTATTTTGTACTTTTTGTGAGTATGAAAGAAGTGCCTTACGGAACATGGGGCGGTGTGGGGACGCGAATCTCCGCCAGCAGAGTGTGCATTCAGTATTTAATGAGCCTGGGTATGATCATGCTTGGCATCTATCTGTGGCGCAGGCGTGAAGGCAGGTTAAAAGAAACGGATCGGGGATGATTATGGAAATAAATGCGATACCGGAGGCTTTTCAAACAAAACTGCGGCTGGCAGTGCTGTCTGCACTGCTGACCGGAGAGAAGAATTTCAGAGAGCTGAAAGGGATTACGGAGGCAACGGACGGGAATCTGGGCGCGCAGTTAAAAAAGTTGGAGGAAGCGGGTTACATAGCGGTCAGAAAAGCTTTTGTGAACAACAAGCCGCAGACCACCTGTACTCTGACGGAATTTGGCAGACGGCAGTTTAAAGAGTACGTGGAGATGTTGGAGCGGTTGTTCAGGCAGGCAGAGGAATCACGGGACTGATCCGGACGCTGCCTGTACTGTCGTAATATGTATCGTACCGGTATGGTGTGTCTGGATTCCCGCCCGGATTTGTGTCAAAGCAGAAAGAAATGCGGGACAGGCGCTTCCCATCCCGCATTTTAACTCTTAATAAAGAATGTAGATTTCCAGTCGGATATCCGAGTCAGGCACAATCTTATACCACCTTAAATTTCTCAATATAAACCGGGAAAGTATCCGTTCCTTTCATCTCTTTACCGGCGGTGATCGTCACATTCTTGTCTGTGATCAGATATTCCACATTCGCCCCGGCTTCCACCACGGTATCCTGCATCAGGATGCAGTTCTTCACGGTAGCGCCCTTGCCGACTTTAACACCTCTGAAGATCACGCTGTTCTCTACTTCGCCCTCGATCACGCAGCCGTCAGCCATCATTACATTCTGCACTTTGGCTCCGTCCTTGTAGTGGGTCGGGTTGTCGCCGCGGATCTTCGTATAGATGGGAGCGGAAGAGAAGAGCGCGTCCAGATTGTAGTCATCCAGCAGCTTCATGTTCTCCTCGAAGTAGCTCTTCATACCGCTGATGCGTGCCACATATTCCGTATACTTGTAAGCCTGTACATTGAGCTTGCCAAGCTGCGGCATGATAACGTCGCGCATAAAGAAGGAACGTCCCTGGATGTAAGCGTCATTTACGATGTCGATCAAAAGCTCGCGTCTGACAACGAAGATATTCATGGACAATTTCTGTACGCCGTCGGTCTTCAGATTGATGTATACTTTCTTAATCCGTCCGTCTTCCACATCAAACGTATAGTAGAAGATCTTGTCATTGGTCGGATAGTTCAGCAGTTCCTCGGGTATCTCCTGCTCATTGTAGGCGATTGTCATATCCGCACCGCTGTCGATATGGGCCTGCAGCATGGCGCTGAAATCAAAGTTCACCACCACGTTCGTATCGGACATGATCACGTATTCTTCTTTCTGGTCCCGCAGGAAGTCCAGAAGGCTTGCCAGTGCGCTTGCGCGTCCTACATAGGGACCGCCCACTTCCTTCTCCGCAAAAGGAGGGAAGATGCGCAGGCCGCCGTTCTTGCGGATCAGATCCCATTCACGGCCGGAGCCCAGATGATCCATTAAGGAGTGATAGTTCTTGTTCACCACGACAGAGATATTGTCAATGCCGGAGTGGGTCATGCTGGACAGAATAAAGTCAATGACACGGTAACGGCTGGCAAAAGGGATGGAAGCCATCAAACGCACGCTGACCAGTTCCGGAACCAGAGCATCATAACTGTTTGGGAAAATAATACCGACTACACTTGTGTTTGATTTTACCATTGCTCTTCACCACCTTCTACATTATTTCTGACCATGGCGTTGGGGCCTACCACGGCATTCTCACCGATGGTAACACCGGAGCCGACGGTTGCCACACCGTTCTCATCGCCCGAAGGCATTGCGCCCACCACGGCATTCTCACAGATTGTTACATTCTCGGCTACGATACAGTGCTTCACCACGGCGCCTGCCTTGACGGTCGTGCCGCCCATCAGTACCGCATCCTCGACAACCGCGCCGGCATCCACTTTCACGCCGCCGAAAAGAATGGAGTGCTTCACGCTGCCCTTGATCCGGCAGCCGTCGGTGATCATGGAATTCTCCACGACTGCGCCGGGGTTGATCTTGTGTCCGGTCATGCCGGCATTGCGGCTGTAGATCTTCCAGTCCTCGTCAAAAAGGTTGATGCCGCTGTGCTCGGGATCCAGCACTTCCATGTTGGCTTCCCACAGGGAAGCGATGGTTCCCACATCCTTCCAGTAGCCGTTGAAATGATAAGCATACATCTGACGATGGTCACGCAGAAGGTTGGGGATGATGTTGTTGCCGAAATCGTTCTCGGAATTCGGATCGGCTTCGTCCTCTTCCAGATACTGTTTTAAGATATCCCAGTTGAAGATATAGATACCCATGGAAGCCAGATTGGACTTCGGGTTCCTGGGCTTCTCCTGGAATTCGGTGATCTTGTCATTCTCGTCGGCTACCATCAGGCCGAAGCGGGGAGCCTCCTCCCAGGGTACTTCCATAACGGCTACGCTGAATTCTGCGTTCTTCTCCTTATGGAATTTCAGGAAAGCACTGTAATCCTGCTTGCAGATCTGGTCACCGGAAAGGATGATGACATATTTGGGGTCATAGCGTTCGATAAAGGATATATTCTGATAGATTGCATTTGCTGTACCTTTATACCAGTCTGAACCGTGTGCCTTCTGGTAGGGCGGCAGTACGTGCACACCTCCGTAAAGACGGTCCAGATCCCAGGGCTGGCCGTTGCCTATGTACTCATTTAATTCCAGCGGTTGATACTGGGTCAGGATTCCCACGGTATCAATGCCTGAATTAACGCAGTTGGAAAGCGGGAAGTCGATGATACGATACTTGCCGCCAAAAGGAACTGCAGGTTTTGCAAGCTTCTCGGTCAGCGCATACAGACGGGAACCCTGTCCGCCGGCAAGAAGCATTGCAATCATTTCTTTTGCCATATTACTATTCCTCCTTTTAAACTTTATAAAAAGATTATATAACAAAATCATGGAAAATAATAGAAAAATCCGAAAAAAGTCGAAGAAAATTATAATCTTTTTCTATTGACATTTCGAAGAAAGTGTGAATAGATAAAAAGTGGTAAATTTATGCCGAAAAAGCGAGAGGAATGAAATTGGCGGGTCAGTCGATGGTTGACGGCTCTTTTTTTGTTGCCTTGCGGGCGCTGCAATGATAAAATAGACTTATATTTTGAAGAATTTTGTCTGCAAAAGGAGTGTATACATGAAAGAAGTCAGAATATTGGAGATCAAGCAGAGCGTCTTTGCGGATAACGACAGACAGGCGCAGCTTCTGCGGCAGAAGCTGCGGGAGAAGAAGCTTTTCCTGCTCAATCTCATGTCCTCGCCGGGATCCGGCAAGACCACCACGTTGATGAGAACCATAGAGGCGCTGCGAGACACGTTGAGAATAGGGGTCATGGAGGCGGATATTGATTCCGACGTGGATGCCAGAACGATCTCCCGGTCCGGCGTGAGGGTCATTCAACTGCATACCGGCGGGATGTGCCATCTGGATGCGGAGATGACAAGGCAGGGGCTGGAAGGACTGGATACGGCGGAACTTGACCTGGTGATTCTGGAGAATGTGGGGAATCTGGTGTGTCCGGCGGAGTTTGACACCGGGGCGACGAAGAATGCCATGATCCTTTCGGTGCCGGAGGGACATGACAAACCGCTGAAATATCCGTTGATGTTTTCCGTCTGTGATGTGGTGCTGGTGAATAAGATCGACGTGCTTCCCTATTTTGACTTCGATCTGGAAAAGTGCCGGGAATATGTGCACAGGCGCAATCCACAGGCGAAGATCATTCCGATCTGCGCCAGGACGGGGGAAGGGATGAAAGAGTGGACGGACTGGCTGCTGCAGGAAGTGAGAGGAGAGGGATATGGAGAGAAGACTTGACAGGGAGAAATATCCGGAGTACGTATATCCGGAGCATAAGCCGGATCACAGTAAGCCGGAGCGGGAGAGCATCGTAAAGCTGGGTAAGATGATCACGGACAGGATTCCCCAGAAGCTGGGGATCAAGAAGATCACAAGAGATGATCCGGAGTACTGGGGTCTGGCGGGCGTGTTGACCGACGAGGAGGCCGAGATCGCGCTGAAGATGGGCGTGCGCAAGCCGAAGACCCTGCCGGAGATGGTGCGGCTTACGGGAATTCCGGCCAGAGAGCTGGAACCGAAGCTGCAGGAGATGTCCGTGAAGGGCATTCTGGAGTACAACTGGGAGAACCCGCAGCGGGAGAAACAGTATGTACTGCCCATGTTTGTGCCCGGCTGTGGTGAGTTTTTCAATATGAACACGAAGGTGATCGAGGAGCACCCGGAGGTGACGCTGTTCTTCGAGCATATGTCGAGACTGCCGCTTGAGCATGTGACGCCTTTCGTGGGGGAGGGCGGCAACGGCATCGGGATGCATGTCATTCCGGTGGAAAAGGCCATTGAGATGGAAAGCGAATCCATCAATCTGGAGCATATATCCTACTGGCTGTCGAAGTACGAGGGGAAATATGCGGCAAGTCCCTGTTCCTGCAGGCGTTCCAGATTGAAGCATGACGAGGGCTGTGCGGACGATCCGGAGGGCTGGTGCGTGGCAGTGGGCGATATGGCAGATTATGTGGTGGAGACCCAGAAGGACGGACGCTATATCACGAAGGAAGAGGCGCTTGAAATTTTCAGGCAGGCGGAAGAGAACGGTTTCGTGCACCAGATCACGAACATTGATGGAGCCAACAAGATCTTCGCCATCTGTAACTGTAATGTGAATGTGTGCTATGCGCTGCGCACTTCGCAGCTTTTTAATACGCCGAACATGTCCCGTTCCGCTTACATCGCGAAGGTGGATAAGGAGAAATGTGTGGCCTGCGGTAAATGTGTTGAATACTGTCCGGCAGGTGCGGTGAAGCTGGGACAGAAACTGTGTAAGAAGGACGGCAGCGAAGTCACCTATCCGAAGATGCCGCTTCCCCAGGAACAGAAGTGGGGCGAGCATATGTGGACCCACAATTACCGGGATGTGAACAGGATCAACTGTTACGATACCGGCACGGCGCCCTGTAAGACGGCCTGTCCGGCCCATATTGCGGTGCAGGGGTATTTGAAGCTGGCGAAAGAAGGGCGTTATGAAGAGGCGCTGGCGCTGATCAAGAAAGACAATCCGCTGCCGGCCATCTGCGGGCGCATCTGTAACAGGCGGTGTGAAGATGCCTGTACCCGCGCGACGCTGGACGAGGCGGTAGCCATTGATGCGGTGAAGCGCTTTGTGGCGGAGCGGGATCTGTGCGCCGAGACGCGTTACATACCGAAGAAGGTAGTGCCTTCCTTAAAGGGTGCTTTCGAGGAGAAGATCGCCATCATCGGTTCCGGACCGGCGGGCCTGTCCTGTGCCTATTTCCTGGCGGAGAAAGGGTATCGGCCTACCATCTTTGAGAAAAGTGAGAAACCCGGCGGTATGCTGACTTACGGCATTCCTTCCTATAAACTGGAGAAGGATCTGATCGAGGCGGAGATCGGGGTTATCAAAGCCATGGGCGTAGAGATCAGGTGCGGTGTGGAAGTGGGCAAGGATATTACCATTGATCAGCTCAGAGCGCAGGGCTATAAGGGATTCTATCTTGCCATCGGCTGTCAGGGCGGCAGAAAACCCGGTGTGCCGGGCGAGGACGCGGCCGGTGTCTATACGGCGGTGGAATTCTTAAAGGAAGCGGGACAGAAGGAAGGCTTCGACCTGGGCGGTGACGTGGTAGTTGTTGGCGGCGGCAATGTGGCTATCGACGCGGCAAGAGTGAGCACCCGCTGCGGTACGGGCAAGGTATCCATGTTCTGTCTGGAGAGCCGGGACGAGATGCCGGCCAGCAGAGAGGAGATCCTGGAGGCGACGGAAGAGAAGGTTGCCATCCACAACGGCTGGGGACCGCAGGAAATCCTGACGGAGAACGGACGGACCGTGGGTGTGGTATTTAAGAAGTGTATCCGCGTCTTTGACGACAACCATAGATTTGCTCCGGTTTACGATGAGCAGGAGACAATGACCGTTGCCTGCTCTGCGGTGATCTTCAGTGTGGGTCAGGGTATTGTATGGGGAGACCTGCTGCAGGGCACGAAAGTGGCGCTGAGACCGAATGGCGGCGCTGTTGCGGACAGCCTGACTTATCAGACGGCCGAACCGGATATCTTCGTGGGCGGTGATGTGTATACAGGGCCGAAATTCGCCATTGACGCCATCGCGGCAGGCAGAGAGGGTGCGGTATCGCTGCATCGTTTCGTGCACGAACACTGTACGCTGACCATCGGCAGGAACAGGAGAGACTTTATCGAGCTGGATAAGGAGAATATCTTTATCGCCAGCTATGACAATACGGACCGCCAGCGGCCGGAGAAAGCGGAGGAGGCGCAGGCACGCTCTTTCCGTGATCTCTCCCACACGCTGACGGAGGAACAGGTGAAGGCGGAGACATCCCGCTGCCTGGGCTGCGGCGCATCGGTGGTAGATCCTAATAAGTGCATCGGCTGCGGCGTCTGTACAACGAAATGCGTCTTCGATGCTATCAGCCTGCACCGGGAGCTGCCGGGTTGTTCGGAGATGGTTAAGTCGGAGGATAAGCTGAAATATGTGCTGCCGAATATGGTGAAGCAGTCGTTGAAGGTGAAATTTAAGAAGAAGTGAGATTGTGTTTATGGGTTGCAGGAGTCCGGGCCGTCCGGGCCGGGTGTCGTGTACCGGCAGTGTTACAGAGTGATAAATAAGGACGGCAAGGAAGCGGAGTGAATGCAGTTTTCCGGCCGGAAAGGGCCGGAAGGGCAGCGTGCTGGCAGAGCTGTTATTTCACGGCGGAGGGCGGAAGAAGACAGGCAGGAGAGCGGACTGGAGAAAAAGCCGGAAGACAGGCAGGAAAGCGAACTGGAGAAGAAGCGGAAAGACAGGCGGGAAAGCGGGATGCATGAATTAGGCGTGGTGTTTCATATTATGGACAGTCTGGAGAAAGTGGCGGTCGAGAATGAGGTGACGGGTATCTCCAGGGTAGTGCTGGAGCTGGGCGAAGTATCGACGGTGATCGAGTCTTATCTGCACAACTGCTGGCAGTGGGCGGCGAAGAAGAGAGAGCTGTTCGAGGAAGCGGAGCTGGTGGTGGAGACGATCCCTGCGCGCACTTACTGTGAAGGCTGCGGACAGACCTATGCCACCGTGGAGCACGGGAAGATATGTCCCTGCTGTCACAGCCCGGATACGTGGCTTCTGCAGGGGAATGAGTTTAATATCAAAGAGATAGAAGTGTATTGATGTGATGTGAAAGATAAGAGGGGAGTGTGAGTAGTTATGTTTCATTTGAGTGGCGGCATGACAGGTTGGCAGATTTTGGGCTGGGTGATGGTATTTGCGGGACTGATCATCATGAATGAGATCGCGCGGCGTTCCAAGGCGGGCGGTGCAGTCTGCTTCTTCGTGATTCCGGCGGCATTGACGGTTTATTTTATTTCTATTTATGTGGGTGCGGCACAGGGCGCGGAGTGGGCGCTGAACAACCAGACTTACGTGCATATGAACAGTTGGTTCCATTATGCCAAGCTCTATGCGGCGCTGGCCGGCTGTATCGGTTTTATGATCATCAAGTATCATTGGGGCGGACTGGGGAAATCCCATGCCTTTAAGGTATTTCCTTTTGTGATCGTGGCGATCAATATTCTGATCGCTGTTGTCTCGGATTTCGAGTCGGCTGTCAGGGCAGGTTCGATCATGGGCGGCTGGTGGAAATCCTCCGAAGGCGTATGGCTTTACGGCGGCTGGTGGAATATCTTAAACGGCATTGCCGGTCTGATCAATATTTTCTGCATGACAGGCTGGTGGGGCATCTATTCATCAAAAGACAAGAAGGATATGCTCTGGCCGGATATGATATGGTACTATATTCTGGCTTACGATATCTGGAACTTCCAGTATACGTATCTGAATCTGCCGACCCATGCATGGTACTGCGGCTTTGCGCTGCTGCTGGCGCCGACGGTGGCCAATGCCCTCTGGAATAAGGGCGGCTGGATCCAGAACCGTGCCAACACGCTGGCGCTGTGGTGTATGTTCGCGCAGGTATTCCCGTTGTTCCAGGATGGCAGCCGGTTTACCACCGTATCTTCCGTATACGGAGAAGCCGGGGCAGCGGCAGCCTTCGGTGAAGCGATGCCGGCTATGGCCAATCCCACGGCACAGGGAATTATCTCGGTGCTTTCAATCGTGGTCAATGTGGCAGTCTTTGCGGTCATCCTTGTGCGGGCGAAGCAGCAGAAGCGGAATCCGTATACCAATGAGATCTTTAAGGATCAGAAAGATTTCAAGATGGCGATGGCAAGGGCGGAATAACAGAGTTACAGAGTTTTATGTGCAGGAAAGGTTTTTCGGAGAATGAGAGTTCTTCGGAAAGCCTTTTTGCCTTATAGAATTGTATCAGTATATTCCCTTTTTTCTGAAGGCTGACAAAAGTGCGCTCAATAGTACGTTTTGAAACGCCTGTCTCTGCCGCAATCATATCGGCAGTTCTATCCGAATTTCCGATTAGTAATCTCAAGACAGCCTTTTCTGTTTTATTCAAACCGACATTTAAACCGACATTCAAACCGACATTCAAACCGACATTTTTGCGTAAAAAGGAAATCCACGAAGGAACTCCTTTCAACACAAACCAAATTGGGCCGACAATGTCTATCCAACTCGCTTTGTCTTATCAAGGAAATTTATGTTTTTTGTATGTCAGGAAAAAGCAGAGGGAGAAAACACAAAATTGTATATTTGAAATAATGTATATAGATTGTCCAAAGTATTTATGCTAAGATAAAATCAAACGGAACACCGACCGGGGAGGAGATTGGATTGAGCGAACATAGATCGAGAAACAATATGGGTGGGATGAGCATACAGCAGTATAAGACTGATGTAGGATTTCGGACACTTGTAGAAGGCGTAAACGAAAATCTATATATTATACCTAAATATCAGAGAAAATACCGTTGGAGTAAAGAGCAGGTGATCTCACTTGTGGAATCGTTGATTCGGGGGCTGCCGATTCCGCCGATCTATACCAGTAGAAACGACAGGAATCAACTGGAAATATTAGATGGGCAGCAGCGGATTTTGAGTTTGTTTTTTTATTATATAGGTTATTATTTGGATCGGAAGAAAAATAATTCTGTAGATTTTTCAGAAATTGAAGTAGAGGGTAAATCTTTTAAGGAAGCGTTGAAGGATCAATTTGCATTGGAAGAACTTCATATCCGGCTGATGGAAGAAGGCGGAGAAGAAGTCAGTGTGGATTATGCAGATCTCCCTGTGGAAATGAAGAGGCGCATAGATTATACATCTATTACGGTGATAGAGATCAAGATTAATGATGAGGGTCAGCGCACAAAGGTCTTAAGGAAGATTTTTGAGAATTTAAATGCAAAGGGTTCACTTTTAACGCAACAGGAACTGAGAAATGGAATATACGTCTGTGATTTTTATAATATGCTGCAGAACTATAACAGACATAATGAGAAATGGAGAAAAATATGGGGGAAAGAAAATGCAGCGGAACGAGACATGGAAATGTTGCTGCGGCTTTGTGCATTAAGAAGATATACCGGCATTAAAAGGAAGGATGCAGGGAATTTTGATTTTACGATAGAAGAATACCATAGTTCCTATGGGAAATTGTTAGATGAATTTTCAGAGACAGCCATGAAATTCAGCGCTGATCAGATAGAGGAATATCAAAACAGCCTGGTTCATTTTTTTGATTTATTTGAAGTGAATATTACGCAATCGTCAAAAGTCGCATTGTTGGAGAGCTTTTATATTGTATATGAAAAATTAGGTGTTGATAAACCGATTACTTCTGCAATCTATGAGCAGATTTTGAAGGATTCCAAGTATATATCGCATGCAAGGCAGGGGACTGTGAAAATGAAAAGCATGAATGAAAGGTGGAAGACAGTATATGAGATTTGGGTCAGACATGATGGAGCACATGATTGATAAAGTATTGTGGGAAGAACTACCTTATACTGATTGTGTCGTTATTGGAGATAATTCCAGTGGAAAGACAATGCTGTTAAAACTCTTTATAGACAGAACAAGGGGTAATAGTGCACTATATTTTATTGATGCGGTGAATCGCGGATTTGACGTAAGAAGGATTTCCAGGACGGCTGAAAAACCAGAATATAAAAAAACAATTTTGGAAACAAGACTGCAGGAGGCGTATTTTAATGTTGTAGATTCGTTTAATTGCTTCGGGACTTTAACGGAGCGGATTGAAATGATCTATCAATTATATGAAAAGGAAGTGCAGGATCTATTCTGTGAATTGACAAATGACAGATTTCGTATACTTTATGATGATCCGTTAGGAGAAGTTGATTTTGGCAATGGCAGGGGACTTCTTTCCAGTGGATATCAGGCTGTTATACGGATATTACTGGAGCTATTGTATTATCAGGATATGGAAATAAAGAAGAATGCAGTACAATCTGCATGGGTTGTGATCGATGAATTGGACGAGTATTTATCCCCCAGATATTCTGCCGTCATATTGGAATTTTTAAAGGAAAAGTTTCCATGGGGAAAATGGATCGTAACCACGCATTCCTGCGATCTTGTAGCGTATACACAGGATTCTAATTTACTGATTTTGGAGGAGGGTAACGTCGAAGTCATTGATATCAACGACTACCCCTCTGTCACTGAGGTGCAGATCATCTTTGCAAGAGTGTTTGGCAATTCGGCAGTCTCAGATTTGGAGACAGATAATATATTGAGAAGACTGCTTAATAATAAGATGAATCAGGCATGGGGGAAAAGAGATGAAGAATGTCTTGCACAGATGGAAAAAGAGAAATTGACGGCTTCACAACAGCTGATTGTACGACAGATACGAGAATGGTGAACAGAAAATGGAAGATTATTTACTGATTGAGATGCCGGTATTCAGCCCACGCTATAAGAAATGGAAAAAGTATGGATATAAAAATCCGATAGAAAAGAAAAATCTAAAGGATGCATTGGAGGAGAGTACGGGTGGATACTGTATGTACTGCTACTCGCGCATTCGTGTGGACGGAAAACTATTTGCCAATTTAGAACATGCAATTGAAAAAAGTAATTCGGAGAAGTTGATTGAATGTATCCCTGATATTGGTTTATCATGTTCGGTTTGTAATCAAACGTTTAAACGTATTGGGGAGCAAAAAAGGAAGATTCAGAAAATTGATATTGATCAGTATGAAAAAGCAAGTAAATGCTCTGTTATTTTACGAAAACAATGCACAGTTTCCTGTAAAGCATTAAGGGAATTACAGAAGCGGTACAGTGATCTGTCGGGCGCAGAAATAATACTACAGCCCATGGGTGTTAAAGGAAGTGATTCCGATAAGGAATTGCTGCTACAGTATAATGTAATGAAAATGGAATTTGAACCTGCGGGAAATACAGATACATATTCTGATAGGGAAATGCAGTTTATAGAGGCACATATAAAAAGATTTTGTTTGAATGATCCCCAATATCGTTCACGTCAGTTGTTTGATCTTGTCAGAAATATTATTGATAACAATGGAAAAATACCGGTATATGAATACAATAATCTGGTAGCGCAGCTTTTTTGTGAAAAGATATCGGGTAAATCCCAAAATGAGATATTGAAAATATGTAAGAGCATTTTTATCCTTTCATTTCCGAAGATGTAGAACATAAGATTCTGTGCAGATTTCCAATGTTGTTAATGACAGAAAGGCATACAGACATGTATAAAATATTGATCATTGAAGATGATGCTGTGATCTCGGAACAGGTCAGCAGGTATCTGGCCAGATGGGGTTACGAGACAGCCTGTGCGGAGGATTTCGAGAATATCCTGCCGCAGTTTGTCTCCTTTGCTCCGCAGCTTGTGCTTCTGGATATCGGGCTGCCTTTTTACAATGGTTATTACTGGTGCGGGGAGATCAGGAAGGTTTCGCAGGTGCCGGTGGTGTTCGTCTCCTCGGCCTCCGACAATATGAACATCGTGATGGCGATGAATATGGGCGGAGATGATTTCATCGTCAAGCCTTTTGATCTGGAGGTGCTTTTGGCCAAAGTGCAGGCGATCCTGCGGCGGACTTATGCGTTCCAGAATCAGTCGACGGTGATGGAGCACAGGAACGTGATCCTGAATCTGGCGGATATGAGCCTGCTGTATCAGGGGACGAAGCTGGAGCTGTCGAAGAACGAATTCCGCATTCTGCAGCTGCTCTATGAGAATGCGGGCAGGACGGTGAGCCGGGAGACGATCATGAAACGGCTGTGGGACAATGAGTGCTTCGTGGACGACAATACGTTGACGGTGAATATGAACCGTCTGCGCAGGAAACTGGAAGAGGCGGGGATTCAGGACTTTATCGCGACGAAAAAAGGTGTCGGCTACCAGTTGAGTGACGGCGTGTAGAAGTTTCATGAAGGGCAGAAGGAAGAATAAATCCGGAAGGAAACAGGACTTATATGAGACAGAAGGAAAGAAGCCGCAGGATCGCACTGTCTTATCTGAAAGACAAATATAAAACAATACTTGCCTACGTCTTTATCGTGGCGGTCTTTTTTATGGTGGCATTTCTTTACGGCTATGAACAGATTTATATAGATATGCTGTATGCGGTGCTGCTTGCGCTGTTTTTCGGCGGGGTATTTGTGGCGGTGGATTTTCTGCGGTATTTCAGGCGGTGTATGGCGCTTTACCAGTCATTGGAGCGCAGAGAGGAACGGCAGAAGAGTCTGCCGGAGACGTCGGGCCTGCAGGAATTTTTGTATCAGGAGATGCTGGAGGACATGCGGCAGGAGAATTGCAGGCTGCAGACGGAATACGACAGAAAAAAGAAGGACATGGCGGACTACTATACCATGTGGACCCATCAGATCAAGACGCCCATTGCGGCGCTGCGGCTGCTTCTGCAGGAGGAAGAGACAGGAGAAAGCGCGCGGCACGGCGGACGTCAGGCGGAGCGGGAGGAGCTTTTCAAGATCGAGCAGTATGCGGAAATGGCCCTTTATTTTGCCAGACTGGACAGCCTGTCTTCGGATCTGCTTTTCCGGCACTGTGACGTGCAGGAGATCGTAAAGCAGGCGGTGCGCAAATATTCGGTCCTTTTTTTGCGCAGCGGCCTTTCCTTTCAGATGGAAGCGTTTGAAATCCGGGCGGTGACGGATGAGAAATGGCTGTCTTTTGTGGTGGAGCAGGTTTTTTCCAACGCGCTCAAATATACGCATCAGGGTGGTATCGCCATCTACGGTGCGGATGAGACGGGCAGCAGGAAAGAGGGGCGGACATCCTATCTTGTCATTGAGGACACGGGAATCGGTATTCGGGAGAGCGACCTGCCGAGGATCTTCGAGAGAGGGTTTACCGGCTATAACGGGCGTATGGACAGGAAATCTACGGGAATCGGGCTGTACCTTTGCGCTCAGATCATGGGCAGGATGTCCCACACGATCCGCGTACAGTCAGCCCCGGGTGAGGGGACGAAGGTAATCCTGGGATTTTTGCAGCAGACAGAAGGGCGGTAAGCGATAGGCGATGCGCTTGCGACGCGCCCGGCAGGATGAATGGATACAGACAAAAAGTCCGGCAAAACTGTATATGTGACAGAAACGTAAGGTTGGAGGGAAGAAATGTTAGCCAGATACATGGCAGCGCATTTCTTCTTTGTCTATAATCATCTATGTAAACGGAAATCATACAGCACATAGGGCAGTCTGGTCAGCAAACGCCAGACTGCGGCAGTGCAGAGCAAAGCTGTGAAAAAAGGAGTGGGATACAATATGGCATTATTAGAAGTCAGGAATGTAAAAAAGGTATATACGGCCAAACTGGGAGCAGTCAAGGTACAGGCGCTGAGCGACGTGAATTTTTCAGTGGAGGAAGGAGAGTATGTGGCGATCATGGGAGAGTCGGGTTCCGGCAAGACGACGCTGTTAAATATCCTGGCCTCTCTGGATAAGGCCACCAGCGGCCAGGTTCTTTTGCGGGGAAAGGATCTGTCGGAGATCAGGCACAGAGACATCTGTGCGTTCCGCAGGGAGCATCTGGGATTCGTCTTTCAGGATTTTAATCTGCTGGATACGCTGACCTTGAAGGACAATATCTATCTGCCGCTGGTGCTGGCGGGAGTCAATCACCGGGAAATGGAAAAGAGGCTGCAGCCGCTGGCGGGCAGGCTGGCCATCACGGAGATTCTGGAGAAATACCCTTACGAAGTGTCCGGCGGACAGCGGCAGCGGGCAGCGGTGTGCAGGGCGCTGATCACGGAGCCGGATATCATTCTGGCGGATGAACCTACGGGGGCGCTGGATTCCAGGGCGGCGGGTAAGCTGCTGGGACTGTTCGGAGAAGTGAACAGAGAGGGACAGACGATTCTGATGGTCACGCACAGCGTTCAGGCAGCCAGTCATGCGGGGCGTGTGCTGTTCATCAAGGACGGCTGTGTATTCCACCAGATCTATAAGGGCGGTCAGAGCAATGAGGCCATGTACAGGATGATCTCCGATGCCCTGACGGTGCTGCAGACGGAAGCGGCAGCGGGCAATACGGCAGATGCAGATTTACAAACAACAGTGCAGACGATTGAGAGAAGGGCGGTGTGATCATAGATGAAGAGAGGAAAAATCCTGCCGGTGATGGCATGGAAGGGGATCTTAAGAAACGGAAACGTGTATTTTCCTTATTTGATTGCAGGTATCTTTTCGGTGTTTACCTATTTTGTATTTACCTCCATCCTGCACAACGATATCATCAAGGTGCTGCCGAGAAGCAGTTATGCGTGGATGATGCTGTATATGGGAAAGGGGATCCTTTCGCTGATCCTGATCCTCTTTCTGGTCTATGCCAACAGTTTCCTTGTAAAAAGGCGGCAGAAGGAATTCGGTCTGTACCACATTCTGGGACTGGAAAAGAAGCATATCGGCATCATGCTGTTCTTCGAGACGATCCTGCTTTATGCGGGAGCGGTGGCGGGCGGCGTGCTCTTTGGGATGGTACTTTCCAAGCTGCTGTTTCTGATGCTGCTGCGGATGTGCAACCTGTCGGTGGAGGTGAGCTTTGTCTTTTACCCGGAGGCGTTTCGGGAGACGATCGTCTACTTTCTGTGGGTGTTTGGCGTGAACTTTGCGGTGGGGCTTTTACAGGTCGGCAAAGCCCGTCCCATCGAGCTGATGAGCGGCAGTAAGAAGGGCGAGAAGGAGCCGCGGTTTTTGCCGGTTTATGCGCTGGCCGGTGTGGCGGCGCTGGCGTTTGGCTATTACTGTTCCATCACTTCTAAGCTGGACAGCATGATCTTCGTGGATTTTGTGCTGGCGGTAAGTCTGGTCATCGTGGGAACGTATCTGCTGTTCGCGTCGGGCAGTATCGCTTTCCTGAAATGGATGAAGGGCAGGAAGAAGTTTTATTATAAGCCCGGCAATTTTGTCACCATCTCGGGGATGCTTTACCGCATGAAAAAGAATGCGGCGGGCCTTTCCAATATCTGCATCTTTTCCACGATGGTGATCATTACCCTGATCTGTACGGTTTCACTCCATCTGGGGATGGACAGTCTGGTGCATTTCGTACATCCCTACGATATGACGGCGCTCTACGGCGAAGAAAAGATCGCCGAAGAAGAGGTGGCGCAGGAGATCGCAGCGCTGGAAGAAAAGTATGGGCTTGCGGCCACAAGAGTGGATATCTATGACAGAATAAGACTGGCGGTGAGAAAGGAAGGGGACCGTTTTGTCATGCGGCAGGATAAGGTACGGTTCAGTGATTATGCGGAGGATTACAGGCTGGAGATCATAACGGCGCCGGAGTATGAGAGGATCGAGAAACGGACGGTGGACCTGCAGGACAATGAGGTTTTACTCCATTGCAGCGGCAGGGATTACGGGTATGACAGCGTCGATTTCATGGGTGTGAAGCTGCAGGTGAAGGAGGAACTTACAAGTTTCTTCCCCTATCCGAAGGCAGCGGACAATACTTTTGGCGCCTGCTATGTGATGGTGGTGAAAGACAGACAGGTGCAGGAGCAGTGTGTGCGGGCCTGGGCCGAAGCAAACGGTGTGACGGAGATGGAGACCTTTCTCGAAAGTGACTATCGGTTTATCGGGATCGTTTTGGCGGGAGAGGACGCACAGAAGAATGCTTTTCTGGGAGAATTTGCGCAGTGGTGCCAGAGCCGGCCGGGATTTTTTGATCTGGCGGACAACGTGGAGGACAGACGCAATCTGGGAACCATGTACGGCGCGCTGCTGTTTCTCGGAATCTTATTCGGCCTGATCTTCTTTATGTGCCTGATCCTGATCATGTATTATAAACAGATCACGGAAGGGTATGAAGACAGGAACAGTTTCGACATCATGCAGAAGGTAGGCATGAGCGACCGGGAGATCCGGGGCACGGTGCGCAGGCAGATCCTGATGGTGTTCGGACTGCCGCTTGCGGGGGCCGTCATGCATACGGCAGCAGGCATGGTGATGGTAAAAGGGCTGATGGGAGCCGTATCCTTCTTCCGTGTGGATCTGCTCTTCTGGTGCACGGTGGGCGTGATCATCGTATTCATGGCGGTGTACGGCGTAAGTTATACGATGACAGCGAAGACCTATTACAGGATCGTGCGGCATGAGTAGGATTGTCAGGCGGCGATTCGGAAACCGGCGGGTTCAGAGACAGATCGTATCTCCGCAGGACAGATAGTGCAGATGTTTCATGGTCTGTCTCATAAAAGCGTATTGTTTTTCGCCCGTGCAGTGGCAGGTGTAGTATCTGGTGGGAAAGCTGTCCAGATATTGGGCATAGGTTCTCAACGTGTCGTCTAACGGCAGTTTGGAGAAATGGAAGCCGCCGATCAGGACATCGGGCCGGAACCAGTCGACGATATCCAGAATGCCTCTGTGGGAGCAGCCGCTGAACAGAATCTTTTGCCCATTCTCTTCCACAAGCAGATACTGTTCGTGACGGAAATCTTCCGGTCGGAAGGCGCCGTCTTCCAGCATGGTAAGGCCGAAAGCGCCCAGAGGGTGGTTCGGTTTTGCCTGACGGCGGCAGCAGAGGGTTATGCCGTCGGCGAGGACGGTGGTGTCGTCGGTAAAGACCAGCTGCCTGTGATGCGCGAGGGCGGTGTCCAGTCCGATGTATTTTTCGGTGCCGTTGTAATGAGGCTCGAAGGCATGGCGGTTTACATAAATTGGAGCGGTGCGGTTTAACGCAAGGAACCGGGCAAGTCCGCCGCCATGGTCGTAGTGGCCGTGGGAGAGGATGGCGATATCCACTGCCGCCAGATCAATGCCGAGCACGGAAGCATTGTGCGAGAAAAGGGCGGTCTGGCCCATGTCAAAAAGGATCCGGTGCTCTGCGGTCTCGATGTACAGGCTTAAGCCGTGTTCCGCAGACAGATCCGGTCTGGCGGAGGTATTCTCCAGAAGGGTTGTGATTTTCATAGAGTGTCCTTTCTATTATGATATCCATTTGACTCCAACAGCATGCAATCATCCTGCGCCAATGCACCAGGAAGTAACGATTTGCTGTGCTGAGGAGCAGATGGGATATTTTTTGCTGGTAATGCCCTGTATTTAATACTATAATACAGATTATGCCGTCTGTCGACCGGCTGCACAGACTGTTTTGTTTTTGCACCTGTACAGGCGGGAAACCATTCGCTGGAATGTATACAGGCGATCAGGTACAGCGTACCGGAAAGGAAATGAGAGTATGGAACAAAAGAAGGAAAATCAGGCAGGTGAAATGGTTCAGGCAGAGGCGGTTGTGTACCGTCAACTGAATACCGATGGGGTTTTATACCGTCAGCTGGATGCCGATGAAATCGACCGGGCGTTATTCGCGCACTTCATACGGCATCAGAACGTAACGTTGTGTCACCGCAGGGTTAACGGGGCATGGGTCATCAGAGAGGATCCGTTTACAGACGACTGGACGGAGGAGGATTACCGGATTCTGGTGGACTGTCTGAAAAATACAGTCCGTACGGGTGGTTTTGTGTACGGTGCCTTTGTCGACGGGGTATTGAAGGGCTTCACTTCCGTGGAGGCAGAACTGTTCGGCGGGGACAATCGGTATCTGGATCTGTCGTGCATTCATGTGTCCGAAGATATGCGGGGCAGAAAGATCGGGCGGATGCTTTTCCGGGCTGCCGCAGACTGGGCGGCGCAAAAAGGAGCAGGTAAGCTGTACATTTCGGCCCATTCGGCGGTGGAGACGCAGGCCTTTTATCAGGCCATGGGCTGTGTGGAGGCACAGGAATACAATCAAGAGCATGTGGAGAAGGAACCCTATGACTGTCAGTTGGAATACAGGCTGTAGTATTGCGGAGCGTTGTGCTTCCAGAGAAGGGGAGGCGGTGAACGGGGAGATTCTGATTTGTCTGCAGGGAATGTTATCGCCGGCGGGTAAGTCGTACGAAGCTGACTGGACGGAGGACGTACGGTCCTTTTATCCGGAAATGATAATTATGGCGTTACCTCGAATTTATAGCCGGAGCGGATCAATGTGACAATAGATCGGCCCGCATCCCCCAGCTTGTGCCGCAGCGTTTTGATATGGGTGTCTACGGTACGGGTGGTACCTTCGAAATCGTAGCCCCAGACATGATTTAGAAGCTGCTCTCTGCCGAAAACCTGTCCGGGATTGGACATGAGGTAGGAGAGCAGCTCGTATTCTTTAAAGGTAAGTGAGATTTCCCGGCCATTGGCCCAGACTTTTTGGGAGGCGGGCTGTAGAGTGATACTGCCGGCATTTACTGTTTTAAGGGGAGCACAGCCGGAACGTCTGAGGAGTGCGTCGGCCTTGGCGAGCAGTATTCTGGGGCTGAAAGGTTTGGTCATATAGTCGTCCGCACCGCAGTCGTATCCTTTCAGCTTGTCGTCCTCCGTACTTTTGGCGGTAAGCAGGATGATGGGCGAGTCGCTCATCTCCCGTGCTGAGCGGCAGACCGAAAAGCCGTCCAGATGAGGCATCATAATATCCAGGATGATTAAGTCCATGGGGCTGTTTTTTAAAATGGCGAGGGCGTCTATGCCGTCGTCTGCCGTAAAGCAGGTGTGACCGCCTTTCTGCATATATTCTGCGATAATGTCCTGCATGGCTTTTTCGTCTTCCACGATGAGAATGTTTGCCATAATGCCTCCTGATCATTGTTTATTCCTGCGAAGCAACGAGCCTGGCTGTCAGGCTCGCATGGATATTTGACTGCTGTTACAGATTTGATTATATTTTGTATTGTGGGAAAAGACAAGAGGAACAGGGTATTCTGCATATGGATTTAAGATTTCGCAGAGCTGCATGAGGCGGGTCAGGCTTGCAGGAGCAGCAGCCGGATTCCAGTTTGCGGCATATGTGAAGAGAAAGACACGAGAGGATTTTATGTAACGGCAGAAGGCCGATTTCCGTGGAAGGATAGATGTTTAACAGATTAAAATTACCATGAAATAGATTTCACAATGATATATATGGAAAAGCAGGAAAAATTATGAAAATTGACAATTTACAATACAGGGCAGGAAATGTATGATATAGCCATAAGTGAAATCGGTAACATATCGATGCCACATGGACCATGATAGGAAAAACCTGAAAACTTTTTAAAAAATGCGGAGGTGATGGATTAGAACGGAAAGTTATGGATAAGCTGTTTATAAGGGGAATTTAAGTCAATCCGGTGCTGGTTCTGCAAAACAGGAAGTAGAACGTAAAACATAACAAAGGCAAAATGAAGAAGTAAAGGAGATTGAATCATATGCAGCAGGTGAATGTTAAGTTTAACGATGTTGAACAGATCAGACAGTTTATTAAGACAATTGACAAATTTGATACCAATTTCGATTTGGGTTCCGGACACAGGGTGGTAGACGCGAAATCCATCATCGGCGTGATGGCGCTGGATTTCTCAGGACCGCTCCAATTGCGATATCATTCGGATGATGCAGACATCAGAGCGAAAATTGCGCCGTTCTTAGCATGCGAGAGTTAAAGGGGATAGAATAAATGGACAGAAGGCCTGCGGGATCTCAGGTTGAGAGATCAGACCGCAGGCTTTTTGCTTATTGCACGGGAAAGTGTGATATAATAATGTATTTTTCTTGCATTTTCTATTAAATGTGCTATAATCAGATGCATGGGGATATAGCTCAGCTGGGAGAGCGATACGTTCGCAACGTATAGGTCACGAGTTCGAGTCTCGCTATCTC